>Ga0196970_1000187_pt1 | contig 92614 bp, 69 predicted proteins | sample S1v_513CmetaG_FD_148672 | JGI IMG/M metagenome (GOLD analysis project Ga0196970, IMG submission 148672) | Soil microbial communities from Anza Borrego desert, Southern California, United States - S1+v_5-13C | ecosystem: Environmental > Terrestrial > Soil > Desert | place: USA: California...
GTAACCGACCATGAACTTCTTAACGGTCGCCGAACGCAGCAAGGGCGGATAAAAATGGGCGTGTAACTGCCATCCCTCGTATTGTTCGCCGCCCGTCGGAGCCCCGTGCCATCCCATTGAGTAAGGGAAACTCGTTTCGAATAAATTGTCGTAGCGCGTCAGGCTGCGTTTCAGAATCTCCGCAAGGCTTCGTCGTTCCAGCGACGTCAACTCAGGCAATCGCTGCACCGATCGCAATGGCATCAGCAACAACTCGTATGGCCACACTGCCCAGTACGGCACCACCATCAGCCAGTGATCGTTTGCTTCGATGACCCGTTCGCCCGACTTTATTTCCGCCTCGGCATAGTCGATGAGCAACGGAGCTCCGTGCTTTCGCATGTATTCGCCCTGCGTTGTGATTTCCGGAGCGACGAGGCGTGGAATGAAATCGCCAGCCCATATTTGGCCATGCGGATGCGGGTTTGAACAACCCATCACCGCTCCTTTGTTTTCGAAGATCTGAACCCATCGGTATTTCTCCCCCAGTTCGTTGATCTGCGCCGCCCACACGTCCACCACGCCTGCAATATCATCGACGGCCATTTCCGGGAGCGTGAGATCGTGACGAGGCGAAAAACAGATCACGCGGCACTCGCCTTGAACGGGCTTTGAGACAAACAACCTGTGCCCTTCCACCGTTTCGGGAGGCGTGTCGGGCAGCAACGCAGCGAAATCGTTTCGGAAGACATACGGCCGAGTATACGCGGGATTGCGGGCATCCCCGGCCCGTTGATTTCCAGGACAGAGATAACACTGCGGATCATAAGCTGGCCGCGTTTCCGCCGAGCCCGCTTCGCGCTGCCCCTGCCAGGGACGCTGTGTTCGATGAGGAGAAACAAGAACCCAATCGCCGCTCAAGAGGTCGAATCGGCGATGCGGGTGAAGGTTTGGATCAAAGTTCACGGGTTAATATAGCTTCCACCTTGCACATGTGCTGAGCGGCTGCATCAGGATCAGACGAAGGCCGCGCGAGACCGGGTGGTGTTCAATCCCCGCGCACGAACGGCTGCGAATTGAAGAAAGGAATCGGCGCCAGGGCAATGCAAAAGCCGTCACCCGTTCGGGTCCGCAAACAGAATCAAAGCTTGTTTTCAAACAGACTGGGTGCCGCCTCGCGGGCGAGGGCCTGGCACCGTGCAAGAATTTCAGCCGCGGACTCGCAACTCAGGGCGAACTCTGCAAGCGCCTGAGCCTCTGTGAGCTTCAGCCGGCGGATCATGAACTTAATCTGAGAAACCACTGGTGGTGCGACGCTCAGTTCATCGACTCCAAGCCCCAGCAGCAACGGCGTCAATACAGGATCGCCTGCCATTTCGCCGCAAACACTGACCAGAATCTTCTCCTTACGCGCTGCGTCGACCGTCAGTTTGATCAACCGAATGATCGCCGGATGCGTCGGCTCATAGAGGTGCGCGATCTTTTCATTCATCCGATCGACGGCGAGCGAATACTGAATCAGGTCATTCGTGCCAATGCTGAAAAAGCGCGCCCGCTTTGCCAGCGAATCCGCGATCAGCGCCGCCGAGGGAATCTCAATCATTGCACCAATCTCAATGTGCTCGTCAAAGGCCACCCCTTCGGCGCGCAGTTCCGCCTTGTATTCCTCGACCAAGGCGTTCGCTTGGTTCAATTCGTCCAGGCCGCAGATCATCGGATACATCATTCGCACGTTGCCGTGGGCACTGGCCCGCAAAATGGCGCGCAACTGGTTTCGAAAAATATCACGTTCCTGAAGGCAGAAACGAATGGCCCGCCAGCCGAGAAACGGATTCATCTCGGTCGGCACCTGCAAATGCGACAAAAACTTGTCCCCGCCGAGGTCGAATGTCCGGACGACCACTGAATGCGGCTTCAGGCTCTCGGCAACTGTTCGATAGGCCTGATACTGTTCCTCCTCCGTGGGCAGGCAGTCGCGGTTGATAAAGAGATACTCCGTGCGAAACAATCCCACCCCTTCAGCGCCATTCGCTGTAACGGCTTCGGCATCGGAGGCCTGTTCGATGTTCGCCGAAAGAAAGACGCGGTGGCCATCGAGCGTCACGGCCGGCTTCAACAGAATGTCGCGCAGTTTCTCCTGCAGGGTCACCTGCTTCCGAATCAGCTGCCCATACTCGAACAGCGTCTGGTCTGTTGGATTGACAATGACGATTCCATTAAAGCCATCCAGAAGCGCATACTGACCTGATTCCAATTGCTCACTGGCGCCCTTCAATCCAACTACCGCGGGAATGCGCAGGGAACGCGCCATGATGGCGGTGTGCGAGGTTCGGCTTCCGATATCTGTCGCGAAACCGAGAACCTTGCTGCGATCCAATTGCGCCGTGTTAGACGGTGTCAGATCGTGGCTGATGACGATGCAGGGCTCCTTGAGATGCTTCAAGTCCGCATGATCCTGGTGCCCCATCAGGTTGTTCAATACGCGATTGGTAACATCGCGCATGTCCGTTGCGCGCTCACGCAGGTAATCGTCTTCGATCGCCGCAAGCGTCGCAGCATAGCGCTCTGCCACCGTATGAAATGCAAACTCCGCATTCACCTTGTCCCGATTAACCAGCCTCACGACCTCGTCGATGAGCGTGCGGTCCTCGAGGACAAGCAGGTGCGCGTCAAAAATGCTCCCTTCCGACGCTCCCATTGCGTCGCTGACACGGCGCTGCACCTCGAGCAATTCCTGCCGCGTCTGCACGAGCGCGCGTTCGAGCCGGCTGACTTCCTCGGCAAGCTCCGCGGGGTCGACAGGGCGCCGGCCGATGGAGTGGGTCGATTTGCCGAAAACGAGGATTTTCCCGCGGCACACGCCGGCTGACACAGGTATTCCCCTGAAGACCTGTTCACCTTTGTGGAGCGGCTCGACCATGCGGGCAGGATTAGCTGAAAGAAACTGTGATGAAAAGCAATTCTTGGGTTGGCGGAAAAAGGAAGCCCGCCAACAGGCGGGCTTGCAATCCTGGCTGATCCAGCAGCGAAATCAGGCGCGTTCCATGTACTTCCCGGTGCGGGTATCGATTTTGAGCTTTTCGCCCGTTTTGATGAAGAGCGGCACCTGAACGGTAATTCCCGTTTCCAATGTGACGGGCTTCTGCACGTTGTTCGCCGAATCACCACGAATCCCCTCGGGTGCATCCGTAACGGTCAGGACAACGCTCGACGGCAGCTCGATCGAAACCGCCTTTTCTTCGACAAACGTCACGGTGACCGACGCATTCTCAACCAGGTAATCCTTTGCGTCGCCGACGAGTTCAGGAGTCAGCGTGACGGTCTCGTATGTCTCTGGATTGGTGAAAACGTAGTCCTGGCCATCCTTGTAGCTGAATTCCATCTTCGTTGTGATCATCGGAATCGGCTCAATCCGCTCGGTCGAGCTCAGGCGGATGTCCGAGGACTTTCCCGTGCGGATGCTGCGAAGGGTCGCCTGAACGAAGGCGCGGAGGTTTCCAGGGGTGCGGTGCTGGAAATCGAGGACGACGCAGATGTCGCCGTTGTAATTGATCGCCATCCCGCGTCGAAGGTCGTTTGCTGTTGCCATAATCGAGGTCTGTAAAACGTAACTTGGTTCCGCGCCGGTCTGCCGGAACGGGAGCCGAGCAAAGTAGCGAACGGCCCCGGGAAAGCAAGTGCTCATTTCAGTGTTTTCCCTCGCAAAGGTAGGTGTTTTGTCCAGTGTCAAAGGACCGGCAGGCCGGGAAACTTTCGGCGGCGTCATGAACACGGCTCCGCGTCCCAGCACAATCTCGAAAGTTCCATCTGCAACCTACCGGCTGCAGTTCAATCGCGAATTCACCCTCGAAAGCGCCACAGCAATTCTCACTTACCTGCGCGAACTGGGAATATCCGACATCTACGCCTCACCGCTCTTCCAGGCAGGACCAGAAAGCACCCATGGCTACGATGTCTGCTGTTTCACGGCCATCAACGCCAGCGTCGGCACGGAAGAACAGTTCGGCGATTTTACCCGTGCTCGAAAGGCAAACGGCCTCGGCATGGTGCTGGACATGGTTCCCAACCATATGGGCGCCGCGCTGTCCAACGGCTGGTGGCTCGATGTGCTCGAGAATGGCCACGAATCCCGATATGCCGCGTTCTTTGACATCGACTGGAATCCCCCAAATCGGTCATTGCGGAACAAGGTCCTGCTGCCCGTATTGGGCGACCATTACGGCAAAGTCCTGGAACGCGGAGAACTGCAGTTGAAGGGGAACAACGGCCGTATATCCCTCGCTTATTTTGAGCACGAGTTTCCCATTCGGAAGTCAACCATTCCGCCGAAATTGGCGGCAGCAATTCAGGCGGGCGACGTCGCTGCTGTAAACGCGTTGCTGCGGGAACTGAACGGACAGCCGGACCGCCCCAAATCCTTCGATGACCTGCACCACATTCTCGATCAACAGGCGTATCGCCTCGCGTTCTGGCGCGTCGGCTCCGAGGAAATCAACTATCGCCGATTCTTCGACGTCACCCAACTGGTGGGATTGCGAATGGAGGAACTCGAAGTTTTCGCCGCCACACACGAAGTGGTTTTCAGATGGCTTCGCGAAGGTGCGATCACGGGTCTGCGCATCGATCACCCGGATGGGCTTCGCGATCCGCGCGAATATTTCCGCCGATTGCAAACGGGTAACGCCGAATGCCACGGCTCCGAGGGCGGGCCTCTTTACGTCGTTGCTGAAAAGATCCTCTCAGGCGACGAGCGCCTGCCGAAAGATTGGCCTGTGGCCGGAACCACGGGATACGATTTCCTGAACCGGCTGAATGGCGTGTTCGTGGATGCAAGCAACGAAGCGCGCATGACGGAACTCTACGAGAACTTCTGTTCCGGGCAGGACAGCGCTGTTCTCACCGATTTTCCTGCTCTTGTGCGACGGAGCAAAAAGCAGATCCTGGAGTTGTCGTTGACGAGCGAGTGGGAATCTCTTGCACGACGCCTCCACGCCGTCGCCAGTGTCAGCCGCGGCGGACGGGATTTGACGCTCAAGCAATGCCGTTCCGTGCTGAACGAGATGATCGCCGCATTTCCCGTGTACCGCACGTATTTAACCAAGGGCGACTCTGCGCCTGGACCGCAAGACCTTGCTGTCATTCGTGCCGCATTTGACGAAGCCCGTCAGCAGCGCAGCGGACCCAGCGCTGATGTTCTCGGCTTTCTGGAGGGGTTGCTCACCCTTGAATTGTTGCCGTCGACGGATTCGGCTGCACAGGAATCAGCCTGGGAATTCATTCTGCGTTTCCAACAACTCACTGGACCCGTGATGGCGAAGGGCCTCGAGGATACTGCCTTCTATAACTTCAACCGTTTGATTTCGTTGAACGAAGTCGGCGGCGAACCTGGCCGTTTCGGCTGCAGCGTCGACGCATTTCACGAAGCGAACCGCCATGCCGCGGAACACTGGCCGCATACGTTGCTGGCAACTTCCACGCACGATACAAAACGGGGCGAGGACGCGCGCGCGCGCATCAATATTTTGTCGGAACTCACGGACGAGTGGGCTGAAATCGCACTTCGCTGGCGCAAGCTGAATTGGAGGTGGAAGCAGCGCGTCGGCGACCAACCTGCGCCATCTGCCAATGATGAATATCTGCTCCTGCAAAGCCTTGTTGGGGCGTTTCCCGAAGAAGAATGTGAGCTCGATTCGTTTCGCGATCGCACGAAGGCCTTCGCCCTCAAAGCACTTCGTGAGGCCAAGACGAATACGAATTGGCTCGAGCCGAACATCGATTACGAAACTGCCGTCGAGGCATTCATTAATGCCATTCTCTCGAAGTCTGCGGATAACGTGTTTCTGTTGGAGCTTCGGGAGTTTGCTGCGCGGGTCGCATTTTTCGGGAGGGTCAATTCCCTCAGTCAAACTGTCTTGAAACTCGCCTCGCCTGGAGTGCCGGATATTTACCAGGGAACTGAACTTTGGGATTTCAGTTTCGTCGATCCGGATAATCGCCGGGCCGTTGACTTCGACCTTCGTCAACGATTACTGGGGGACTTGAGACAATCGTTCAGAGACGGGGCGACAATCCCGGAAGTTGATGCGTCGGCTCGAGCCAAGCTCTTTGTGACCTGGCGTGCATTGGATCTGCGTCAACGCGCACGCGAGCTGTTCGCGCAGGGTTCATACGTTCCGCTGAAAGGTGTTGGACCGCTCGAAGGCCATGTATGCGCCTTCGCCCGCAGGCACGGCAGACGGAGTCTCATCGCAGTGGTTCCTCGCCTTGTTGCGAAACTTACAGCTGGCCGCGAAGTCCCTCCGTTGGGAGACCTCTGGCAGGACACTTTCCTCACGTTGCCGGGCGATCTGAATCTCCGCTATCGCAACGTGTTCACTGGAGAGGTGTTGAACGCGGAGAAAGCTCTCGCGATTAGCGCCGTGCTGCGGCGTTTCCCCGTTGCGCTGCTCGAATCGGCCGACGTGTAAGCTGCGGCCTTCTATGATCTCTGCTGCATCAGCAATCCGGGACTTTTGACACCTTCCTGGTCATTTTGTAACTGCCTCGCCTGGGTCCGATGTTTTCACCCAGCATCGCAATACTTCCGCCACGCTCCACGCCTGCGCGATGCATCCGCGGGGCGTAAACGGCTCTTCGGCGTCAAACACTTCGTTGATGGATCCGACGCACCCCGCATTCAAATGCGCGGCAAAACCCTTCAGGAACTCACGCGCTCCGCGGCGATCGTCCGGGTGCACTTTCAACCAGGCGTCAATGAAGGGTCCAATCAGCCATGCCCAGACGGTCCCCTGGTGGTAAGCTGCATCGCGTGCCCGCAGATCGCCAAAGTATTTCGATTTGTAATCGGGGTGGTCGGAGCTTAGCGAGCGAAGGCCCACTGGCGTGACAAGATTTCGTTCAACGGCTTCCAGAACGGCCTTCCAGCGTGACTGTTCCAGGACGGCGTGAGTCAGCGAAAACGCGAGCAGCTGATTCGGCCGGCATGCGGGATCATTCCCCTGCTCGCCGTCAATGACATCGTAAAGATGGTTCCGTTCCGCGCACCAAAACCGTTGGTTGAACGATTCACGCGCTTGCTTTGCATGCCCCGCGTACCGTTCCGCCTTTTCTATCTCGCCTTCCTCCGCGAGCCAGCCCGCAAGAAGGCACAGCGCGTTGTACCACAGACCGTTGATCTCGACCGCCTTGCCACGGCGGGGAGTCACCACCCAATCCTCTACCTTCGCATCCATCCACGTGAGCTGATACCCAGGGGCTCCCTGCCGCAGCAGGCCGTCATTGGGATCGACTCCTATCCCGAACCGCGTGCCGCGCAAATGATGCTCCGCGACATCCATCAGCTTGGGCAGAATATGCCGCAGGGTGTCCCGATCGCCCGTGATCTCAACGTATCGGTGGACCGCGTGAAAGAACCACAGCGTCGCATCGGCGGTGTGATACAATCCCTGGTTCGCGCCTTCTGGAAACAAATTAGGGATCAAGCCTTCGCGCGTGTAATGCGCAAAGGTTCGCAAGATCCAGCCCGCCTCGACCTGCCGTCCCGTCGTGAGCGTCAATCCCTCCAGGCTGATCATGGTGTCGCGTCCCCAATCGGTGAACCAATGGTAACCCGCGATCACAGTCCGCACCTCGTCACCCGCGGCGCGGGCACGGGCGGAATCCTGAAGGCGTCCAACAGGTTCGATGATGAATTGGTCTGCAGCGAGCACAAGGTCTGCAGCGGGGGGATCCTGCGCCTTTGGATGCGCCATTCGAATCAACCGCGCCCTGCGCTGAAGATAAAAATCCACGGCCTCCTCCGGCGACAACGCAAGCATGGCGTGCCACGGCTCTGTCGAGGCAATCAAGGTCACCGATTTCTGGGGGTGCAGCTGAACACTGAAATTGCCGGGACTCCATAATTTCCCCTTAGCCTCATAACCACGCTCCGCATCGCGCTGATAAAAAATCTCACGCGGTGCTCCGCCGTCGTAGGTGAATGGTGCCCCGTCGACGCCGCGCAGCACGAATCGCAATGGAGGAACGGGATCGCCCGCGTGCACTTCGAATCTGCCGTTCTCCACTTGCAACCGATAATCCCGCCGCGGCGCTTCGCTCACAGAATGCTCGTGCCCGCGAAAATGCATGGCAGGCCGCAACTCAAGTTTCAGGCCGGAGTGCTCGCTCAGGAGGCGATAGCCGACGTGAACCGTGTTCTGTCCCTGAAGCAGGACGAGATGCTTTTCGATGACGATTGATCCCACCTGGTATCTCCAGATGGGCATCTGGTTTTCGAGACGAAACTCCGTGATGCAGGAAAATGGACAATCAGAAGGATCAGCTTCCGGCGCAGTTTCCACGCCGCCGAGCAGCACGCGCTTTCCATCGGGCGTGATGACGGTTTCGGAAAGGTGATTCAACATCACCACGCGTCCAAGCGGCGCTGGGAGAGCCGCAATCAGCAACCCGTGATACCGCCAGGTCACCGCGCCGGAAACAGTCCCAGATGCATAACCGCCCAGGCCGTTGGTAACCAGCCATTCCTGGTTCAGAAACCTTCGTGCTTCGTCGGGATGCGCAGCATCCAATTCTATTCGGCGGATCAATTTCTGCATGCGTTTCGCTGTGCCGACACATCAGAAACCGGAACCGAGGCGCAGCTTCAGCCGGCGCGATTTGACAGGCGTTGGAAGGCTTGCAGAACGGCTCGATGGCGTAATGCTGCGAAAGAACCCGTTGGCGATCCGCGTCACGCCTTCGCCCCTGCGGTCGGAGACAAGCGATGAAAGGGCTCTCTGGAAGTCTATTTCAAGTGTCATGGGCAACGTCCTTTCGCGGTCCCAGCAACACTGCAGCCTGCCCGGGAATGCACCAGCCATTCTCCGTTTGCAGGGACGGTGTGCCCGAACCGCCGTATTTTGGATTCTCACTCGACCACATCAAATGCCATTCGCCCTCTGCGGGCGGGGCAACCAGCGGATCTGACAAGGATGGCAGCTGCAGATCCCTGCCGAAGTTAACCAACAGGAGCCTGTCGGCACCTCCCTCGCCAAAAAATCTCAACAAGAATGCTTCAGATCCAATCACCGCTCCATCCACTCCACCGGCCCGTGGAAGGCTTAGAACCGGGTCCTCGCGACGCAGCCGCAACAGATCCCGGTGAAGCGTGTAAACCGGCGCATTCCGTTCGCGTTCGCTCAGGTCCAGGCGGCAGCGCGCGAATGTCTCTTCGGCCTGTGGATCCGTCAGGAAGGCGGTTGATTCCGCGGAGGCAACACTTGGAAATTGCTCGACGAATTTCTTCCGACCTTCCGCAACGCAGCGCGCCAGCTCGGGATTGTGGTCCGCGAAATAAAGAAAAGGCGCCGACGCTGCGAATTCCTGTCCCTGGAACAACATCGGTGTTCCCGGTCCAAGCAGCAGTAACGCCGTCATCGCCCGAAGCTTGCCCGGGCTTGTCAACTGGTGCACGCGCATTCCCCGCAGGGAATTCGCCACCTGATCGTGGTTCTCGATGAACGTGACGAACTGGTTCGGATGCAGCCCGCGCGCCGATGCGCCGCGATTCTTCTTCTGCCACGAATACCACTGTCCCTGATACAGGTAGCCGTGCTTCGCAGTTGAGATGAATTCCTGCGGTGTTCCCGAATAATCGCTGTAATAAGCCTCTTTGCGGCCCGTCAACGCGATCCGTGCGGCGTGATGAAAATCATCATTCCACAGGGCATCAACGCCATGTCCGCCTTTGTCCTGTGAGAGCGCCATCCATGCATCCTGGGATTCGTTTTCAGCGACGATGAAGGTTGCACGATGTGGCGCCGCTTCTCTCACCCTCCGTGCAAGCGCAGCTATCACGTGGTCTTCCGAGCTGTCGAAAATTTGCTGAGTCGCATCCAGCCGCAGGCCGTCGAAGTGGAACTCGTCAATCCAGTATCCGGCATTCGCGATGAAAAACTCACGGACCGGCCCGCTGTCAGGGCCATCGAAGTTCAGCGGCTCACCCCATTCGTTGGCGTAGCGATCCGTAAAGTAATCGTTCGAGAATTCCTTGAGATAGTTTCCATCAGGTCCGAGGTGATTGTAAACGACGTCAAGTATCACGCTCAACCCGAGTTCGTGCGCGCGATTCACAAACCGCCGCAAGTCGTCTGGCTCGCCGTATAAATGCGTGGGTGCGAAAAGCCCCACTCCATCGTATCCCCAGCCAAAACGTCCGGGAAACTCAGCAACCGGCATCAATTCCACCGTGGTAATTCCAAGTCCTGCCAGTTCCTGCAACTCACCCAGAGCCCCGGCAAGAGTACCGTCAGGCGAGAAGGTTCCAATGTGCAATTCGTAAATGACATGCCCTTCACGGCCACGTCCTTTCCAGGCGGAGTCCGTCCAATGAAACAATCCGGGATCGATAACCTGTGAAGCACCGTGCGGCCCCTCAGGCTGGAATCGCGATGCAGGATCTGGAAAAACTCCAGAGTCGAGCTGTATCTTGTAGAGCATGCCGGCAGCGGCTTCCTCGATCAGTCCGGAAAAGTATCCTGTCCCTTCTGCCTCCAGCTCGACAGAGGTTGCTTCCAGTTCGGGCTGATCGTTGCCGAATTTGACTGCAACAAATTGGGATTTGGGCGCCCAAACGCGAAAATGAACACCGCCTCCCGGCCGCACCTCTGCCCCCACAGGCAATCTGCGATGCACCGGCAACCGCACGCCATCGCCACGCTCGCCCATGGCGCGCGAAGGTCCTGGCGAATGGAGCTGTATGTCGCGGGTTTTCACGAGCGCGACCAGTCTAAGTTCTGCGCCTGCTCGAGGAAGGGGGAATTACCCCCAACACGGTAGCGCCGGCTTCCAAACATGCTGTGCCAACAATTGACTTTCGCGCGTTCAAGGGTTTGGGCCATGCTCGGCCAGTGCAACCGCTGGATCCTGATGACATTAATTCTGCCGTGCGCGAAGCCCTCGCAGAGGACATTGGCCACGGCGACGCCACAACGCTGGCAACGGTTCCGGCCGATGCCGTGGCTTCCGCTGTGATGCGCGCCCGCGAACCGCTCACTGTTGCGGGATTAGCCTTGGCCGAGACAGCCTTTCGCCAGCAGCCCGGATCCCTGCAGATTGAGAAACACGTGCAGGATGGCGCGCACATCGAGGCAGGCGCGGTTCTCCTGAGCCTCTCCGGCACGGCTCGATCGATCCTGACGGGCGAGCGGATCGCGCTGAATTTTGTGCAACGGCTCTCGGGTATCGCGACGCTCACGGACCGATTCGTGCGGGCGGTCGAGGGAACGCACGCGCACATTCTCGACACGCGCAAAACAACCCCGGGCTGGCGGCGATTTGAGAAATACGCCGTTGCATGCGGCGGCGGGAGGAATCACCGCTTCGGACTGTTCGACATGGTTCTCATCAAGGATAACCATCTCGCAGCGGTCGGACAGACGGAGGGAAACGCTGTCGCCGCAGCCATTCAACGGGCTCGCAAGGCTTATCCAAACCTCAAGGTGGAAGTGGAAGCCGATACGCTGGAGCAGGTGGCGGAGGCCGCAGCAGCAAACGCGGACATCGTTCTCCTCGACAACATGGCGCCGGAAATCCTTCGCGCAGCGGTGGAGATATGCCGCGGCGTTTGCCAGACGGAGGCGAGCGGCGGCGTGAACCTCGGAACAGTGCGCGCCATTGCGGAGACAGGTGTCGATTTCATTTCTGTTGGCGCCCTCACACATTCCGCGCGGGCTGTCGACATCGGCCTGGACTTCGTAACACAACCGACACGCCCGCGTGACCACTGACGCCAAAATCCTCCACGCGTTGCGCGAGGCTTCCAACGGCTCGGTTTCGGGGGCCGAGTTGTCGCAGAAACTCGGAATCAGCCGCGCTGCCATCTGGGCCCGAATCGAGGAACTCCGGAAGCTGGGCTACGAAATCGAGGCGAGCCCGCACCTCGGATATCACCTGACCAGCTCTCCCGATTCACTTCACGCGGACGATTTGATGGCGCGGCTTGGAAAGGAAACGATCGTCGGCCGGCATATCCAGGTGTTTCAGGAAACAACGTCCACCAATGACATCATCGAGAAACTCGCGCGTGATGGCGTCCGGGAAGGCGCCGTGGTGTTCGCCGAATCGCAGACCCGCGGCCGCGGACGGCTCGGCAGGCGCTGGATGTCACCTCGTGGAAAAGGACTATGGTTCTCTGTGTTGCTCCGACCGAAGTTGCGACCTCAACAGACGACGCAGTTGACCGTTGCTGCCGCCACAGCGCTGGCGCGTGCGATCCGCATGGAGACGGGACTGAAGCCGGATATCAAATGGCCAAACGATATTTTGATCCGGAAAAAGAAAGTGTCGGGAATTCTTACTGAACTTAACGCCGAGCTGGATCAGGTGAAATATGTCATCCTGGGAATTGGCGTGGACGTAAATCTCGCCACTGAAGAATTCCCACCCGACCTTGGCGCGGTGGCAACGTCGCTGCGTGCGGAGGCGGGCGGACGCCTGATATCGCGTGCCGGATTGGCCGTGGCAATCCTTCGCGAGCTCGACCGCGATTACACCCGAATTTGCGCCGGGCAATTTGCCGCGGTCGCGGATGAGTGGGAATCTCAATGCACCACCATCGGGCAGAACGTTCGCATCGCCATGGGATCCCGACAGATCCGCGGACGCGCCGAATCCCTGAGCGCGGAAGGAGCGTTGCTCGTCCGATCCGAGCACGGCCACCTGGAACCCATCATCGGTGGAGACGTGACGCTGGAGAAATAGACGCATGTTCATCCTCTTCGACATCGGGAATACAAACACCCACGTGGGCCTCGCAGACGGCAAGCGCATCGTCAAGCATCGGGACCTGGCAACCTCGGAACTCCGCAATGGCGGCGTGCGGGATGCCTTGCTGGATTTCGCAGGGCGCGGCCGCATCACAGGCGCGGCGCTGTGCAGCGTTGTGCCACGAGCCACGCCCCTGGTTCTCAAAGCGGTGTGGCAGTTGTGGAAGCTGGATGCGCTGGAATTGACACCTCGAACGCTGAAAGTCGTTGGCATTGACTATCCGCGGCCCAATAGCATTGGTCCCGACCGCCTCGCCAACGCCGCAGCGGCGTGCCATCACTTTGGTGCGCCAGTCGTGGTCGTCGATTTCGGAACCGCAGTGACGTTCGACGTGGTGAATCGCCGATGCGAATATGTGGGCGGCATCATCGCGCCGGGATTGGCGGCGATGACCGATTACCTGCACGAGAAGACGGCATTGCTGCCAAAGATCAAGATCCGCGAAATCTCAAGTTCGGTTGGGAAGAGCACGGAGCAGGCGATGTTAATTGGCGCGGTGCAGGGTTACCGCGGTCTGGTACGCGAGCTGATCGCGGGTTTGAAACGTGAACTCAACGTGCGGCGGCTTCCGGTCATTGCGACGGGCGGGTACGCGAAGTTGATCGCGGCAAAGCTTCCTGAAATTTCGGCAGTGGAACCGAACCTTACACTCGAAGGGCTGCGGCTCGTCCTGTCCAAACAGGCATAGCGCGGACTTTCAGATGTGCCGTATTGGGGTTTCGCTCCCTCCTGGGCGTTGGATCGCCTAGCAGACGAGACGTTGCGATACAGCAGGTTCGCAGACCTGCGCTGCGCGCACTCAGGGCTTGATCGCTGCATTTCGAAACCCGAAACTCGCGCCCACATGAACCGAATCGTTGAACGCTTCGCACGATTGAAGCGTGATGGCCAAAAGGGTTTCGTCGTTTACATCGGAGCCGGAGATCCGCACCTCGCCGCCACCCGTTCCCTCGCCCTCGCGTTCGACAAAGCCGGAGTGGATGTGCTTGAGCTCGGGATTCCGTTCAGCGATCCCCTCGCGGATGGCGTCGTCAACCAACTGGCCGCGCAACGCGGGCTTGAGGCAGGCACCACGCCCGCGAAGGTCCTTGAAACCGTCGCCGCGATCCGCCGGGATGCACAGCTGCCGATCGTCCTCTATATCTATTTCAATCTCATTCACAAGGTCGGGCTCGAACAATTCGTCAGGAATGCCGCAGAGGCAGGAGTGGACGGACTGCTGGTGCTGGACCTGCCGCCCGAGGAAAGCGTGAACTACGAGTCGGTGATGAAGGCAGCCGGGCTCTGCCAGATTTACCTGATTGCTCCCACAACTCCTGAAGACCGGATTGAACTGATCGCAAAACGCGCCGCCGGTTTTATTTACTACGTCTCGCGCGAAGGAGTCACCGGCATGCAGCAGAAAATCTCGGATACCATCGGAACAATGACAAACAGAATCCGGGCTCACACAACGCTTCCAATCGCCATCGGCTTCGGCGTGTCGACGCCTGAACAGGCGCGAACTGTGGCGATCCACGGTGACGCCGTGGTGGTCGGCAGCGCCATCGTCAACCAGATCGCCGAACAGGGGAAATCTCCCGACCTCGTTCAGCGCGTTTCGGCGTTTGTGCAGTCGTTGAGCGAGGCCATCAAGCAGGCCCATTTAAAGGTCTAGTTCCATCCAGAACGGTTCCAATCCACCACCCAGCAGTATTTGTAAATGAAATCAAAAGCCGATCCCAAAGACAGATTCGTCATCATCATGGCAGGCGGACGCGGGGAACGGTTCTGGCCTGTAAGCCGCGAGAAAACCCCGAAGCAACTGATCAAGCTGCTGGGCCGCCGATCCTTTCTCCAGGAGGCAGTTGACCGCGTTACGCCACTCGTTCCCCTCAAGAACGTCCTCATCATCACGAACGCCGCACAGGCGCCGGAAGTGCGGAGGCAGCTTCCGAAACTGCCGCGCGCGAACGTCATTGCAGAGCCGATCGGCCGCGACACGTGCGCGGCGGTGACGCTCGGCGCAGCAATTGTTGGCGCGCGCTCGACCACAGGCATCATGGCAGTGCTGCCCGCCGACCACGTCATTCCCGAGCCGAAAAAGTTTCAGCAGATCCTGTCCGACTCCTTTGACCTCGCGAGCCGCGGACGGGCCATCATTACCATCGGCATCAAACCGAACGAACCCGCGACGGGCTATGGTTACATACGGGTTGGCGAACCGTTGCCGCCGCCTGCCGGCGTGAAGTCTTACACGACCGTTTTCCATCGCGCGGAACAGTTTGTTGAGAAACCGAACTTCGAGAAAGCCACGGAGTATCTCGCGAGCGGACAATATCGCTGGAACGCTGGCATGTTTATTTGGTCGTTCGTCACGATCACAGAGGCGCTGCAGAAACATCAGCCCGAGATGTTCGAAGCCTGCCAGCGCTGGTTCAAGGCAGCGGCCCAGCCTGTGAAACTCGCAAGGGTCCTCGCCAGGGAATATCCCGTCATTCCGAAAATCTCCATCGACTATGCCCTGATGGAAAAGGCGCAGAACGTTGTCTGTGCGGACGGCGCGTTTGCCTGGGACGACCTGGGCGCATGGAACGCCCTGTCGCGCCATTTGAAGGTGGATCCCGAAGGCAATTGCGCGGTCGGTGAGTTCGTTCACGTGGATGCCGCGCGAAACATCATCTTCGATGCCCGCACGCGGCATCGGACCCCTATCGCCGTCGTGGGCCTGCGCGATTCGATTCTTGTGCAGACTGATGACGCGGTTCTGCTGGCACACAAGAGCCAGTCGCAAAAGATCAAGGAACTCGTGAAAAAGCTCGCGGAAAATCCCAGGCTGAGGCATCTCGTTTAGCCGGCAGTGAAGGAAGTCACCATCCACACGGACGGAGGATGCCATGGAAACCCGGGGCCGGGAGCGTGGGCCGCGGTGTTGCGCTATGGTTCCCACTGCCGCGAAATGTGTGGCGCCGAGATCGCAACCACGAACAACCGAATGGAACTGCGCGCAGCCATCGAGGGTCTGCGCGCCCTGAAGGAACCGTGTGCTGTCACGCTGTTCACCGATTCCGAATATCTTCGCAAGGGCATCACCCTCTGGATTCACGGCTGGCGGCGCAATGGCTGGCGCACGCAGGAGAGGAAGCCTGTAAAAAACGCGGACCTTTGGAAGGACCTCGACGCCGCCGCGTCACAACACCGCGTGAAATGGGAATGGCTGAAAGGCCATGCGGGCCATGCCGACAATGAACGTTGTGATGTGCTGGCGAATCAGCAGATCAAGGCATTGAAGAAAACACATTCCGAGGCAGAACTTCGAGCCGCGGCAGGACTGCTTCAAAACGCTTGATCCGCTGTCGGCGGGGCGGACAGATTCGAAACGTGTCCGTGCACCCATCCTCCCCCCCTGAGTTTCCCCTATTTCCAGATCACAGTTTACAGGCGAGTCTTGGAGCATGGGTCCCGCGCATGCACGGAGTGGTTCTGCGAAGTGGCGGCATATATTGCACCTGGACGCACTGTCGCCGTCGGTTCGCAAGACCATCATTGGAATTGTCGGGGGCGTCGTGCTCCTGGTTGGCCTCGCGTTGCTATTCCTGCCGGGTCCGGCATTCGTGGTGATTCCCCTCGGGCTCGCGATCCTTGCAAGCGAATTCGCCTGGGCCCGCCTTTATGTAAAAAAGGCGCGCAAATGGTTTGAACGTGGGCGGGACAAATACCGCCGGCACCGTGACGAACGCCGCAGCCGCCGTTCGAAAGCCTGAGCCGCGAATCGTTAAGATTCCCGAATCGCCGCCTGCAACGTTTGCTTCAATTGCGCCACGAGCTTTTCGTGCGCCGCGTTCACTTCAATGTCCGTCAGCGTTCGTTCCGAATTCCGATAGGTGAACGCGTAGGCCATGCTCTTTTGCCCGGCGGGAACATTCTTGCCGCGGAAGACATCGAACAAGTCCACCGACTCCAGGTTCGCCGGCCGCGTCTGCTTCACGACCTGCAGCACGGCTTCATGTGTCACGGTGTCCGCCACGAGCATGGCAACGTCGCGCCGGCTCGATGGGAATGAGGGCAGCGTCTTGAACGACTTCGCCGGATTTCGCCGTGCCAGCAGTTGGTCGAGGTTCAATTCCGCAAGGAACACGGGATCCCGCAAATCGTATTGCCGGGCGAGCGCCGGCAGCAATTGCCCCATTTCGCCAAGGGACAACTTCCCCAGCTGAATGGTGGCTGATTCAAGGAACAGATCCGTGCCCTCAGCCCGACGCGTGAACACAACACCACGCATGCCAAACTGCTCCAGAAATTCTTCAAGCACGCCTTTCAAGTCGTAAATGTCCATCTTTGCATCGCGATTCTCACCGCTCCAGAACAGCGGATTGCGCTGGCCAGTGAGCGCGAGCGCGATGCGGCGTTCCTCCTTGATTAAGCCATTGGCGGACCCAAAGACACGGCCTGCCTCGAACAAGCCAAGATCATGGCTCTTGCGGCTGACGTTATGCCGGAGTGCATGGACCATGCCGGTCAGGAGCGTGGGGCGCAGGACGTCCATGTCCGCACTCAAGGGATTGGCGAGGCCGACAATTCCAACCCCCGATGCAGCATTTTTAATTTCAGACTTCGGAACGAGTGTCTGCCCCTGCGCCTCGCTGAGCCCAAGACCGCAGAGCACTCGGCGCGCTTCGGCAAGCTGATCGTGGACGGAATCGAACGGGTTCTGGCCAATTGCGCCTCGGGGCGGCGTGGATGGAATTTTGTCGACCCCATGCAAGCGTGCGACTTCCTCGATCAGGTCCACTTCCCGCTTGATATCGACCCGAAAGCTGGGCACGCGAAAATGAACGCCAGCTTGTCCTTGACGTTGTTCCAGTCCAAGGGCGCGCAGATAATTCGCCTGCTGTTCGTCGCTGATGTTTGTTCCCAGCAATTCGTTTGTCCTGCGGAAGCGCAACGGGATCTCGCGAGCAATCGGAGGATTCGGATGAACATCCACGGCGTCCTTCGCGAGCTGCCCGCCCGCCGTCTGCAGAATCAATTGGGCCGCGCGCTGGCTCGCCCAGTCGCAGATCCCTGCATCGGCCCCGCGCTCGAAGCGATAACTCGAATCGCTGCGCAATCCCAATCGTTTGCTCGTGCGGCGGATGTTCGCGGGCTCGAAGTACGCGCTCTCGATCAGCACATCGACGGTCTGCTCATTGATCTCTGTGTTCCGGCCGCCCATGATTCCCGCCAGCGCAATGCCCTTCTGTTCATCGGCAACCAACAGCATGTCACTGCTGAGCGTGCGCTCCTGCCCGTCCAGGGTCGTGAATTTCTCGCCGTCGACCGCTCGGCGGACCACGATCGCCGGCTTGCCATCGGCGCCCTTCGCTATGAGGTGATAATCAAAAGCATGCAGCGGCTGGCCGATTTCGAGCATCACGAAGTTGGTGACATCCACCACGTTGCTGATGCTGCGAATCCCCACTTTTTCCAGAGCGTTCTTCAGCCAGTCCGGACTTTGCCCAACCTTGACGCCTCGGATGATTCGCGCTGTGTAACGCGGGCAGCGTTCGACGTCTTCGATACGAACAGCCACTTGATCTGCAGCGCGAACTTCGGATGGGGACAAAACAATTTCAGGCAAGCGCAGCGGATTGCCAGTGAGCGCAGCAATCTCGCGGGCAATTCCAATCACACTGTTCCAGTCGGGGCGATTGGGCGTGATTTCCAGGTCGTAAACAACATCGCTGCCGCTGCGCCCGAGGTATTCGGCGAAGGGCTGGCCGACCGTGGCATCCTCGCGGAGGATGAGCAAACCGTCCACGGCGTCTGGCAAGCCGAGCTCCTGCGGGGAACACATCATGCCGTGTGATTCAACTCCGCGGATCTTTCCCACTTTGATGGTGAATGGTTCCTTGTCGCCCGCCTTCATTGGCAGCGAAGCCCCGGGCAGAATCAGCGGGACCTTGTCACCCGCCTTGAAATTCTGCGCGCCGCAGACGATCTGGCGTTCGCCCTTGCCATCGTTGACCCGGCAGAGCGAAAGCTTGTCGGCATTCGGGTGCTTGTCGCGGCTGATCACCTCTGCAACGACGACTCCTTCGAACTCGGCGGCGATTTTGTGAACGCTTTCCACTTCAAGGCCGAGCATGGTCAGGCGTTCGGACAACTCGTCTGCCGTCCAGTCAAAATCCACGTATTGTTTGAGCCAATTCAGGGTGACTTTCATCGAAGGGGGGACGGTAAACGGCCGGCAAAGGGCAGTCAACCTGCTCCTAGTCCTCGCGTCGTTTAAAGACGCGGAACAAATACCACAGCGAGGGAAGCAGCAGCACTGCGCCCGCCGCGAGCGCAATCAGGAGGCTGCGGAGGATGTTATCAGGCGCGGCCGAGTTGGTGAACGTGAGGTTCGGCGCAACCAGGAATGGGAACTGGGAAAAGCCCCAACCCCAAATGATCAATGCCACCTGGCTGATCGCCAGCACGCGCGCCGCATGAAATTTCCTGAGCCACAGCGCGGCGAGTGTCATGACGGCCACCGCGCCGGTGAGCAACTGGAACGGCAATGCCCACCATGACTGCGCGAGGCCGGATCGCAGCATCGGGGCGCCATCACCCGCAAGCAGGAGCGAACCGAATGCCGTCACTGCCACCGCAATCCCAGACCACAATGCGCGCTGCCGGAAATCATCCTTCAACATTGGATCCTTCGCCTCCCATGCCAGGTAAACCGCCGCAAGAAACGCAAACAATGCCAGAACGAAAAAACCTATTGCGAATGGGAACGGAGCCATCCATTGCGAGAAAAAGTTGGTTTGCACGACGCCAGTTTCAACATCGACTCGAATTTGCCCCGATGCCACCGCGCCAACGCACACTCCAAGCATCAAAGGAGAAACAATGCTGCCAGCCGCGAACAAGCGGCTCCAGCGCCGCTGAACATCGTCCCTCTGCGTATCGTAACTGCGGAACACGAAGGCTGAACCTCGCAGGACAATCCCGATCAGCATCACGGTCAGCGGGATGTGCAAAGCGATGCTGATGGCGGAGAACGCCGCCGGGAATGCTACAAACAGGAGCACGATGACGAGAATGAGCCAGACATGATTGGCCTCCCAGATAGGTCCGATTGCGCTCGCGATTAAATCGCGCTGTTCGCGTGTTCTTGGGCCACGCGCGAGAAGATCCCACACCCCGCCGCCAAAATCCGCTCCGCCGCCCAGCGCGTAAAATGTGAGCGCGAACAACATGACGATTCCCACCAACTCAGCCTGCGTCATCATGGCTTGGTCCTTTCGGGCGGACGAAAAATGCGCGGGCTTTCAAACACCTGCCGTTTCAACAGGAACACGACGACGAATGCCAGGAAAATGTAGAGAATGGTGAACGAGATGAACGGCACGATCAGCCCTGGCATGGGCGTGACTGCGTCGGCAGTCCGCATGTAATTGTAAATGATCCAGGGCTGGCGTCCGACTTCCGTCACCGTCCACCCTGCCTCGATCGCAATGAATCCCAGCGGGCCGCAGAGCATGACAAACGTCAGAAACCAGCGTTGATCGCAAAGCTTTTTCTTCCGCCACGCAAGCCACGCGCCCGCCAGGCTTGCCGCCAGCAGCGTCATGCCGCAACCCACCATGATTTGAAACGCAACGTGAACGATGGCAACGGGCGGCCATTCGTCCCTGGGGAATTCGTTCAACCCTTTGATCTCGCCGTCGGGATCGTGATGAACCAGCAGGCTGAGGCCGGCAGGAATATCGATTGCATATCGCGTTGTCCCGGTTTTCTCATCCGGCCAGCCGCCAATGCGCAAAGGCGCGCGGCGTTCCGTTTCAAACTGCCCTTCCATTGCAGCCAGTTTGATGGGTTGATAGCGGAAAACCTGCCGCGCGAGGAAATCGCCGCTCAGCGGCTGCAATACGGAAGTGACTGCGCCGACGATGAACGCGATCACGAATGCGCGCCGATGAAACAGGTTCTCCCGATCGCGCCGCAACATGAATGCGTGAATGGCAGCGACTGCAAATCCAACCGCTGCATACGCCGCCAGCGTCATGTGAACGACCTGCTGCACCGCCGCGGGATTCAGCATTGCGGCGATGGGATCGATGTTCACGGGCTTGCCATTCACCAGTTCAAATCCGGCAGGCGTATTCATCCATGCATTCGCCGTGACAACAAAGACGCCTGACATCATGCCGCTGAACGCCACCATGACGCCTGAAAACCAATGTGCCCAGGGCGACACGCGCTTCCAGCCATACAGATAAATTCCGAGAAAGATCGCCTCGAGGAAAAACGCGAAACCCTCCAGCGAGAACGGCATCCCAATAATCGGACCCGCGTAACGCATGAACTCCGGCCAGAGCAACCCCAGTTCGAACGAAAGAACGGTTCCGGAAACCGCGCCCACCGCAAACAGGATCGCGGTCCCCTTGGCCCACTGCTTCGCAAGCGTGAGATAAACGTCATCACGCGTCCGCAGCCATTTCCACTCCGCCATCACCATCATCAGGGGCATGGCGATGCCGACCACGGCGAAGATGATGTGGAACGCGAGCGACATCGCCATTTGCGATCGGGCAGCAAGCAGGTCACTCATAAAATTTGCGATAACGAAGCATACTGCTTCGGGAATGTTCCGGCTGTGAGTTGCGAAGAAGATGGACACCATGGACCGAAACGTCCATGGGCCACTGTCAGAATTTCAGGATGCTTATGGCGAAAATGAGTTTCACGTGGCGCAGACTTCCAAGGTTGCTCCATTGCGGATTTCCTAGCCTGCTCGGCGCTGGCCATACCCGTCCGGGTTGGAAGCGCGGCGAGACGGTCCCGACTCGTCGGGAGAACCTGCATTGAGTTGGCGGATGCCGCCGATTTGAAGAGCCCCGCGCCTCACGACGTTGATCACGCCCCGTTCGAATCCGCTCGGGAAATTATATTCGCATCCAATCTTCCGCTCTGTTAACCATAAACCAGTTTTTGCAGCCCGGATCTGAACCAACTCAGGAGAAACTGTTGATAACCCGCTCATAGTTATGTTGCCCACAATCATCACAGTCGTCGTCATCGGTTTGCTGGTCGTTGTCACGATCGTCAGCATGCTTTTCGTCCGAAAAATCCAGCCGGGCCGCGCTGGCGTGAAGACGGGCATGGGCGGCCTGAAGGTGTCGTTCGACTGGATGGTCGCCTTCCCGCTCCTGCAGAACTACCACATTGTCGACATCTCCGTGAAGAAGCTGGAGATCGCCCGCAAAGGAAAGGACGGCCTGGTCTGCAAGGATAACATTCGTGCGGACATTACCGTGGCGTTCTACATCCGCGTCGATGCCACGGAGGAAAGCGTTCGCAAGGTGGCGCAGATGCTGACGCCCGAACGCGTGTCGGACATTGAGAAGCTGAGAGAACTGTTCGAGGCCAAATTCTCCGAGGCGCTCAAGACGGCCGGCAAGCAGATGGAATTTCACGAGCTGTTCACCGAGCGAATCAAGTTTCGCGACCAGATCCAGAACACTATTGGCAAGGACCTCGATGGCTTCCTCCTGCAGGACGTCGCCATCGATTACCTCGAACAGACGCCCCTGGACCAGCACGATCCAAACAACGTGCTTGATTCTGAAGGCATCAAGAAGATCACCGAGATCACACAACGCGAGCGGGTTGTTTCCAACGAGCATTCACAGCGCGCCGGAGTGCAGATTGAAAAGGAAAACGCCGATGCCGAGATCGCGCGGCGTGAACAGAAACGTCGCAACGAGGAAGACACGGCAAAGCAAACCCGCGCCATCACAGAGATCAAGGCCAACGAAGAAGCCGAGGCGCGCAAGGTGATCGAAGCGCGGCGGATGGAAGTGGAAGCCAAGCGCCTGGAGACCGAGGAGTCGATTCGCCTGCGCACAGAGGACATGAACCGCGCCGTTCAGGAACGCGAGTTCACGGTGCGAAAGGAAAAACAACGGCTGGAACAGGAGGCGCAACAGGAGGGCGAGGAAGCCCGTGTCCGCCGCGAGCGCACGGTCGCTCTCGCTGACCTGGACAAGAGCGCGAGAGTCGCCGAAGCCGGGGTGGAAGTGGAACGCAAACGCGCCATTGTCGTGGCCGAACAGAAAGCTGTCGTTCAACAGGAAGAGGAGAAGCTGAATATCGAAGCGCGCATGACTGCCGAGCGCGTCCGCGAGGTCACGCTGATCGAGGCGGAGATGAACGCCAAGAAGGAACAGGTCGTGAAGGTGGTGGCCTCAGAAGCGCAGCGTGACGCGGAACGCAACATGGCCGATGCACAAAAGATCAAGACTGTCGTGGCGGCAGAAGCTGCGAAGGAAGCGGCTGTGCGGGATGCCGAACGCATCCAGACTCTTGCCGAGGCGGAAGCGAAGGCCTCTGAACGCAAGCGTCACGCAATGGAACAGGAAGCCGAAGGATTGGCCGCGCAGGAAGCCGCACACGGGCTTGCGGAAGCCAAGGTCATCATGGCCAAGGCCGAAGCCAAAAAGATCGAGGCCGGTGGCGTGCGCGAACTGGGACTTGCCGAGGCCGAGATCATCAAGGCCAAGGGGCATTCCCATGCAGACATAACACAGCAGCAGGCCGAGGCCGAAGCCGAAGGGGTGAAGGAAAAGGAACTCGCCGCCGCTGCGGGCATTGAGGCCCGCGCGCTCGCCGAGGCAAAAGGCATCGAGCAAAAGGCCAACGCCATGAAACTCCTGCAGGCCGCCAGCCAGCAACACGAGGAATTCCGGCTTCGACTCGCCAAGGAGCGGGATGTCGAACTCGCCGCAATCCACGTGCAAAGGGATATTGCGCAGTCACATTCGCACCTTGTGGGCGAAGCGCTCAAGAGCGCGCACATCGACATCGTTGGCGGCGAGAATGACTTCTTCGAAAAGGTTGTGCGCTCAGTCAGCAACGGCAAGGCCGTCGACCGCCTGGTACACAACAGTGCGACGCTGACCGATATCAAGGAAACCTTCTTCAATGGCGACCCGGAACATTTCCGAACGAAGCTTCGGAAGCTTGTGAATGAGTTTGGCATTAGCAGCGAGGATTTGAAAAACCTCACTGTTGCCGCCTTGATCACAAAGCTGATGGCTTCCACAAAGGACAGTTCCCTGCAGTCGCTGTTGAAATCGGCGAAGGCGATGGCTGACCAGAGTGGGATCGCGGAAACCCTTGCGTCCATCGCTTTGGCTGACAAGGCGGGAGCCCGCGGGTGACATGCAGCTCTGACAATGTTGTCACGCGGACTCATCCGGCGGCGTAGCGCAGACCTCCCAGTCCGCTGTATCGCCCGACCTCCGAAGCAGCTACTGCGGAGGGTGGACAGGTTTCCAACCTGCGCGCCAAGTTCACGCGAACGCAGATGTGAAAATCTGCGATACGGCAGGTTGGGAAACCGGCGCACCGTTGCGAAGGCGCGGACTTTGAAGCATGGCTGAAGTTTCCGACAATTTAATGAAGCCGAACGACCCCGGGGCCCCAGCTCCGGGGGCGCCGGCCGTTCCCGACGGATCATCCACTGTCCAGGCGCTCGGCAGCGCGACGTACGAGATCATTCGCAACCGCCTGCAGGCGCAGGGCGCCAAACTGCGTGATCGCATGGCGCAGCTCGACAGCCGGCGCAGGGAAGTTTTCGGTTCCATTGAATTCAAGCTGCTGCAGGCCGATCGCATCGTCACCGCGCACAACTGCGTCCCGCGCGACATGGTGCAACTCGGCGAAAACCAGTTCCTGTTCGGCTTCAACGTCCAGTTTGGCTTGAAGAAGGAAATGGAATTGAGCGATGTGTTCGCGATCTACAGCCGCGACGAACAGTCGGGCTCGTTCAAGGAAGCAAGCATGGACCTGCTCATGGACAAGCAGTTCCTTGGGGACTTCAAGCGCCTTTACAATGTTTACGAGAAGGCCGCGTTTCGAAAGTTCGCCCTGATCGAGGGGAAGCTTTACATGAAGTTTGCCACAGGCGCGGGAATCAATGACTTCGCCGTGTTCAAGTGGGCCTACAACGATGGCAACCTGAAATTCGTCGACGGCCGGGCCGAATCCGAATACCGCCGCATCGCCTATCCTTCCCCTCACCAATTCAAATGGCAAACTCCCGACCGCGAGTCGTATCGATACGGCGATCATCCCCACGTGTCGATTGAAGACCGCGTCTTTGTCGAAAGCGTGGGCGGCGATCTCACGATCAAGGTCGAGGACAACACCGCAACGGGCGAAGGCGTGTATGCCGAACCTGTTGATGACAAGTACCAGAAGGTCGATGACGCGGAGATCGCGTATGGCATTGTTGGGCACCTGATACTGTTAAAGGTGCGGCCGTACAAGGAATCGCAGGCGCGATACTTCATCTTCAACGAAAAGCAGCAGACCGCTGTGCGCGTCGATTCGGTCGGCGAATCCTGCGTGTTCCTGCCCGAGTCGCACGGGTTGATCTTTCCCGACGGTTACTATCTCGCGACGGGCGAGCTGAAGCGTTTCGAGGCGAGGGTCGATGGCATGGTCATGGAGCGCGTCATCCACGCACCCAACGGCGAGGATGTCCTATACGTGTTTTACAATCGGATCAGCGGCGAATACGTGCTAATGCCCTACCGCTTGATCGCTCAAAAGGTGGAGGAGCGGATCAGCTGCAACGGCTTTTCGATTTTTCCGAATGGCCAGCTGCTGCTCTTCCGCGCGGAATTGGAACCGCAGAAACATCATTCGATCCAGCTGCGACAGACCCCTTTTCATCAGCCCGGCTATGAGCCGGCCGGACGGAAGGACGCCTATCTCTACCAGGTTGGAAACAAGGAGGTCGTTCGTGCGCTGGCAGAATGCAATGAAGTGCTGACGCTGGTTCGCAAGGAGAATCCCTACGCAGAACTCTACACGGACCTCGTCAAGCGCTGCAGCGCCATCCTGGATTCGTATCCGTGGCTCGCGCACCCCGATGCGTTTCAGATTGATGATGCGCTGCGCCAGGTGGGCGAAGCTGCCGACAAGGCTGTCGACGAATTCGACAAGGTTCAACGCCTTCAGCGCGAAGCCGTGCAACGCGTTGATGACGTCAGCAAGCGCAGCCGCGAGCTTTTCAACACCATTCGCAGGACGAGCTTCAACACGCTGAACGATTTCGTGGTGAACCTCACCGCACTCCGGCACATGCGGGGCGAGCTGATCACGTTGAAGGAGGTTCGCTACGTCGATCTCGCGGCGCTGGATGCCATCGAGGCAAAGGTGGCCGGGCAGGCCGGCGAACTTTCCACGGCCACCGTGCAGTTCCTGCTGAAGCCCGAATCCCTGGACTCGTATCGCAAGCAGGCCGACACGCAGGTTGCTGCGGTCGAACAGATTTCAAAAGTCGCCGAAGGCAAGGCGATCGAAAAGGCGGTCAACACAGCCGGCGGCGAGCTCGAGATGTTGATTGAAGTCGTCAACAGCCTGAACATTGCCGACGCGACGGAGACAACCCGCATCATCGATGGGATCACGGCAGTCTACTCGACCCTGAACCAGGTGAAGGCAGCGTTGAAGAAGCGCCTGCAGGAACTGGTCGCCCGGGAAGGCGCGGCGCAGTTCAACGCCCAGATCAAGCTGCTCAGCCAGGCCGCCGCAAGCTATCTCGATCTCTGCGACTCGCCTGCGAAGTGCGAGGAATATCTGAACCGCCTCACCGTTCAAATCGAGGAACTGGAAGGCGCGTTCGCCGATTTTGAGGAATACACGGTTCAGCTATCTGAACGGCGCACCGAACTCTACGAAGCGTTTGAGCAAAGAAAGCTCGCTCTCGTGGAACAGCGACATCGGCGCGCAAATGCGCTGATGACCGCAGCGGAGCGGATCCTGAAGGTCATCCAAAACCGCCTCAGTGGTTTCAAATCGGTCGAGGATATCAACACCTACATGGCGTCAGACCTGATGATCGCCAAGGTGCGCGAGACAATCGATCAACTGATGGCGACGGGGGATTCGGTGAAGGCGGACGACCTGCAGGGGCGCCTGAAAAGCGTGCAGCAGGAAGCGGTTCGCCAGCTGAAGGATCGGCAGGATCTGTTTGCGGGCGGAGAGGGAGTGATTCAGCTGGGCAAGCATCGCTTCAACATCAACACGCAGCCGCTCGACCTCACTGTGGTTCAGCGCGACGGCACGCAGTTCATTCATCTCACGGGCACCCGATACTTCGATCCGATTCAAAGCCCGGACCTGCTCGCCACGCGCGACGTGTGGAACCAGGAGGTTGTTTCTGAAAACGCGCAGGTTTATCGCGGCGAATATCTCGCGTGGCAGCTTCTGCAATCCCTTGCCGCGGGCACGCTCAACGGCACTCCCGCGCGCGCGCAAAACGGTGGCCAGGTTGCCGTTACTGAAGATGCTGAGGCGAGCAGCGCCCAGGCGGCCAATGGGCGCCCAGGTTCCTCCGTGTCACTCGAGGAGGTTGCGTCGTGGTCCGATGACGAGCGCCTGGCTTTTGTGCAGCAGTTTGTAAGCGCCCGTTATCAGGAGGGATACACGAAGGGGGTGCACGACCTGGACGGCGCAAAAATATTCTCCGCCCTCCTTGGATCACATCTGGCTTTGCAACTCGCCCGCTTCGATCCAACCGCGCGGGCATGCGCCGTTGTTTACTGGCATCGCTTCTGCCCCGAACCAGCTCGCACGCTGTGGCGCGCCCGGCTGCGGGCTTTTGGCGAACGCAACAAGTTGTTTCCTGGCGATCCCATCCAGGGCAATTACATCGCAGCCCTTCAAAACCTGATCAGGGCCTTCGTAAAACAGAATGCCCTGTATCCGGAGAATGTTGTGCACCCAGCGGGCGAATACCTCTTTCACGAGCTGATCAGTGGCGATGCATTTGCCGTAACGCAGGAGGCGCACCAGCTTTCCATCGACTTCCATCAATACCTGATCGCCAAATCGAGCGAGGAGATTTTCGACGCGGCCGTCACCGAACTGGCGGATCATCCGGAAAGCTCGCTGGAATTGACGCGGGATTGGGTCCGCGGATTCCTGTTGAACGCAACGGCGGCTTCCGCAGGGCGGATGCAATACGTCGAGGAGATCGCGGCGATCGTGTTTTGCGGAGACGCGCTCGAACAGAGCGTGGTCGAGGCAAGTTCGGTCCGTGAACTGGATGGGATGAAGGGCAATCACGCCGTGATTCACGGCAGCCGCTATCGCTTCGATTACCTGCAATTCACGGAACGTTTGCAAAAGTTCGAGAGCGAGGTGGTTCCAAAGTTCGAGCGATTCCGTGAACTCAAACAGCAGTTCGTGGAACAGGAACGGCGCAAGCTTCGGCTCGATGAATTCAAGCCCCGCGTGCTCACATCGTTCGTGCGAAATCAGTTGATCGATCGCATCTACCTTCCTCTCGTCGGCGACAACCTCGCAAAACAGATCGGCGCGGCGGGCGATCAGAAGCGCACGGACCTCATGGGTTTGCTGCTTGTCATTTCACCCCCCGGCTACGGCAAGACAACGCTCATGGAGTACGTTGCCAATCGCCTGGGGATCGTGTTCGTCAAAATCAATGGCCCCGCCCTGGGGCACGCGGTGACGTCGCTGGATCCCGAGGAGGCGCCGAACGCCGCAGCCCGCGAGGAAATTCAAAAGCTGAATCTCGCGCTCGAAATGGGTGACAACACGATGATCTGCGTGGATGACATCCAGCATTGCAATCCCGAGTTCCTGCAAAAATTCATTTCGCTTTGCGACGCGCAAAGAAAGATCGAAGGCGTCTGGCGCGGGCAGCCGCGAACCTACGACCTGCGCGGACGCAAGGTGATCGTTGTCATGGCGGGCAATCCCTACACGGAGAGCGGACAGAAATTCAAAATCCCCGACATGCTGGCCAACCGCGCCGACACCTACAACCTGGGCGACATCATTGGCGGCAGTGCAGAATGGTTCAAGGCGAGCTACATCGAGAACGCCGTCACATCGAACGCTGTGCTCGCGCCACTCGCGAACAAGAGCCACAAGGATATTCGATCCTTCATCCGCATGGCGGAATCCGGCGAGCGCGAAGCGGAAGGATTTGAAGGCAGCTATTCACCGCAGGAAGTGGAGGAGATTCTTTCCGTGATGAAGAAACTCGTGGCCATCCGCGAAGTCATCCTGCGCGTGAACCAGGAATATATTCATTCCGCAGCGCAGGTTGACGAGTATCGTGTCGAGCCTCCCTTCCGCCTGCAGGGTTCCTACCGCAACATGAATCGCCTTGCGGAAAAGGTGGTTCCGATCATGAACGACGCGGAAGTGCGCGGCATCATCCTGGATCATTATCGCAACGAATCGCAGACGCTCACCACGGGAGCCGAGGCCAACCTGCTCAAGTTCAAGGAAATGATCGGCGCGATCACCGATGAAGAGCAGGCGCGGTGGGAAGACATCAAGAAGACGTTCAAACGCAATCAACTCGTCCGCGGCGGAGATCAGAACGATCCGGTGAGCCGTGTCGTGGGACAGCTTTCCGGCTTTCAGGCAGGCCTGGAATCCATTCAAAGCACGCTGGAAAAACAACTCTCGAAGCCAGCTTTGCCGCCCGTGCTTGACCTGGCGCCAATAGGCAAAACGCTGGAAACGTTAAGAACGACCCTCGAACACGGATTATCGCGGCCTCCCGCGGCGGAAGCGCCAAAAGCCGCGCCCGACGGAGCAAACCTTGCGTCGCAGTTCTCGGAAAGCCTCCACGCTTTGCGCGAGGACCTCACACGGGCGATCACTGCCGTTCATTCAGGGTCGATGTCCGACAAGGTCAACAGCCTGTCGCACGAGTTGGAGATGATTCACAGCACGCTCGGCACGTTGAAGGATCTCGCCGAGCAGCAGCGCAATCATCTCCGCGAAGCGCAGGAACTCCTGGCGACGCGGGCCCGGCAGGGAACGGTGGAAATTGACCTGACGCAGGAGATGCTGACGAACGAGCGCGCGTTTTTGGAAAAGTTCCAGCAAGTCATCTCGCAATCGCAGGACGACACACCCGCGCCCCAGCCCGGTCCCCTGCCCGCTCCCGATCAAGAGAGGCGAGAATGAAAACCTGACGGTGCAACCCACAACGAACAATTTAAAAAGCCAATGAAACGCTTCGTCACAAAAGTTCAGAATCTCAGCCAGAAGGCTGCTGACATTCAGAAGGCCATCCAAAGTGTTCCGCCAAAAATTTCCGAGATTCGCGAGACTGTCGCCGTGACCGCAGGCCAGTTGCAGCAACTGCGCAGCAGCATTCAGTCGAGCGTTACGGATCTGCGGATGGATAATCCCGATCACATCCTGGAAGCGCTCCAGGAGATCCACGACGCGGCGGGCACGTTCGCCGAAGCCGGATACGACCTCCGCGGTGTGGACATGGAACTGAGCCCCGTGCAGCGGCTGGTAGTGCACCTGGACAAATACGAGGACGTCCCCCATCCCGCCATCCGAGCGCTTGTCACCGCGCATCAAGCCCGCAAGACAATCCACGCGTTGCTCTCATCACTGCTGCAGGCGGAGGCTGTCGCGGACCGCGTCGCGCTGAGCGAACTCACATATCGCACGCTTGTGGTGCATGTCGGGCCCATACCGTCGGTGCGTCTTTCCTGGCGAACAGAGGAGGAAGAACCGGCGGCACTTTCATCCCAGGCGGCGAGCGTCACTTCCCCCGCCCCCATCCAAGCCGACATGCCGGCAAAATCGGCGTTCAGCCAAAGCTCATATTTCGAATCGCGGAGCATCCCCTCGCAAACAATCGTTCCCGCACTTCCGCCAGCGATCAGTGGAGTTGCCGCCGCCTCCTCGCCTGCTCCACCGGTGCCTTCGGTCGAATCTGCTCCAGCCGTCGACTGGAAACAGGAAGCATTGGATCGATTGAAGAAAAATCCGCACCAATCGAAATATTCGCGCTGAGCTTTCCGGCTTAGAACTGCCTTAGGAATCGCAGGTCGTTTTCGTAGAAAAGGCGGATGTCGTTGATTCCATACCGAATCATTGCGATGCGTTCGATGCCGAAGCCGAAAGCCCAGCCTGTCCAGACTTCGGGATCGTAGCCGACATTTTCAAAAACCTTGGGATGCACCATGCCGCAGCCCGCGATTTCCAGCCAATCCTTGCCCATCTTCTTGACGAGCGCGCTCGTGAAATCGATTTCGAAGCTCGGTTCGGTGTAACTGAAGTAGTGTGGGCGGAAGCGGATCTTCACGTCGCTGCCCATCAATTCGCGGAACACAAACTCGACAGTGCCCTTCAGATCCGCCGCCGTCACCCCTTTGTCGACATACAACCCTTCCACCTGCTGGAAGGTCGGATTGTGCGTGGCATCCGCATTGTCGCGCCGGTAAACCCGTCCCGGCACAATGATGCGCACGGGTGGCGGCTGGGATTTCATCACGCGAATCTGGACCGACGACGTATGCGTGCGCAGGAGCATCGGCTTGGCACCGGGATTTTCGGAACTCGGATTTCCGCCCAGATAAAACGTGTCCTGCGTGTCGCGAGCGGGGTGGTCTGCGGGAGTGTTGAGTGCGTCGAAGCAATGATACTCGTCCTCGATCTCAGGGCCGTCAGCGACCACGAACCCAATCTTGCGAAAGCTGCGGACAATGTCTTCGGTGACCTGCGTGAGCGGGTGCAACTTGCCGAGAACGCGACGGCGTCCTGGGAGCGTAAAGTCAGTGGGTTCCTTGGGCAGGGCGGCCTTCATTTCGAGCTCGCTTCGGCGTTGCGCCAGCGCTGCTTCGAGTTCGGCTTTTGCGGCGTTGATCAATTTTCCTGCGGCGGGCTTTTCCTCCTTGGGAAGCGTACCGAGTTGCTTCATCAGGCCTGTCAGTTTCCCATTGGCACCCATCCAGGCCCCCTTGGTTTGCTCCAGGGCGGCGAGGTCTGATGCCCCGCTCAACTCAGCCAGGGCAGCTTGTTTCAACGGCTCAATTTCATTCAGGAACGACATACGAGCGGCAGATTTAATCCGCATCGGCTGCAAAAGTCACAGAAAATTCCAAACTCCTTTCGGTTCGCGACAACAAAACAGGCGACCCGCATTGCGGATCGCCCGTGGCGAAAACAGAAGTGATCGGTTTATGCCGCCTTGGCGGTCGCCGCCTTCGTCTTGAGCGCACCCTGCGCCAGCTTGACGATTTCGTTGAACGTCGCGACGTCCTGCGCGGCGATGTCGGCGAGGACCTTGCGGTCCAGTTCACACTTGGCGGCTTTCAGTCCTTCGATCAGGCGGCTGTAGGTGATTCCGGCCTCGCGTGCGGCGGCATTGATGCGGATCTGCCAGAGATAGCGGAACGTGCGCTTCTTCGTGCGGCGATCGCGGTAGGCATATTGGCGCCCGTGATCAACGGCGTCGGAAGCGTAACGGTAGAGTTTGGAACGACGCAACCGGAAGCCTTTGGCGGCCCGGATCATTCTGGTGCGGCGTTTGCGGGAAGCTGGAGCGTTTGTTACTCGCATAACGAAATCAGGTGCAGGGTCTCAGTCGAAAAATCAGCGTGTGAACGGAAGGTTCTGCTTGATGCGATACTCGTCGGTGGAGTGAACCGTGGTGGTCCCCCGAAGATTGCGGCGGCGCTTCGGGCTCTTGCCCTGTGCCAAATGGCGGCGGCCTGCGCTGGAGCGCATGACCTTGCCGCTTGCGGTGATCTTGAACCGCTTGGCCGCGGATTTCTTCGTCTTAATGCCTTTGGGACGTCGCATAAAAAATCAATCAACTTTCTTTCAAAAAGAGCGCGCAATATAAGTACCGGCCTCCGGCCACGCAAGCCATTATTTTGACGGCTCAGGTCATCGCAATGCGAATTGAAGTAGGCAACCCCAGGACCGATAGTTCCCCAGTGAAACCGTTTCCTTCGTTTTTCCTCGCGCTCTGGTTTGCTTCCGCGCTGCCCTCACCGGGGGCGGACCTGCCCTTTCAGTCGCAAAACCCGCCTGCGATGCAACCTATCGCGAGTCGCGATACCCCTGCCTACCGTGCGGCCAGGAAGTTCCTGCGCGGTGTGAACCTCGGCGATTACCTGGAAGCCGGCCCCGACTGGGCGATTCGCGTAAGCGCCGAGGATATCCGGCAAATCAAAGCGCAGGGTTTCGATCACATCCGCGTGCCTGTGGGATGGCACCGCTATTCCAGCCCTGCGCCCGAATTTCAACTCTCTCGGGAAATCTTTGGCAAAGTGGACTTTGTGGTGACGAATGCGCTGGCCCATGGCTTGGCGGTCTTGATCAACATTCATCACTTCCGCGAATTTGATGCCGATCCTGCCGGTTCTGCCGACCAACTCGTGGCCATCTGGAGGCAGGTAGCGGAACATTACAAAGACAGTCCCGAGACTCTTGCATTCGAGGTGCTGAACGAACCGCACGACAAGGCGACGACGGCGGTGATGAATGACATTTATCCTCGCGTCATCAGCGAAATCCGGAAGTCGAACCCGTCCCGCACGCTTTTTGTGGAACCGGGCAACTGGGGAAACATTCCAGAACTGCAAAACCTGGTTTTGCCGCCCGACGACAATGTCATCGTTTCGGTTCACTGTTACGACCCGTTTCATTTCACGCATCAGGGAACGTCCTGGGGCGGACCCGACGTCAAGGTGACGGGCTTTCGCTTTCCCGGTCCTCCTGAAACACCGCTGACCATTGCCACCAACGTGCAGGCGGCTCCCTGGGTTCATGACCGTGTCAAGCAGTACAACACGCAGCCCGCCGGAAACAATCCTGTGAGCGCGACCGCGTTTCGCGAAAAACTGCGTCAAGCCCGCGCCTGGTCAGATCACTACGGCCGCCCCGTGCACATCGGCGAGTTCGGCTGCTATTACAAGGTGGACGCTGAATCGCGCACGCGATACTACGAACAGTTCCGAAAAACCGCGGAGGAATTGGGAATCGGCTGGGCAATCTGGGATTGGAGCGCGAATTTTCGTTATTGGGATCGTGAGAAGCAGCAACCCCTTCCTGGAATGCGGGAGGCGTTGTTCGGGCAGCCGTCGAACCCGTGAACGCGAGCGGGTTCAGGAGCGGGCGCTAAGGGTTTCCTGGTTCACCCGTTGCCAGTAGATTTCACGCAGGTCGTTGATCATCGCATGTTGCTTCAGCGGCACGCCATCAAGGGAGCCGGCGGCCACGATGCCAAAGGAACTTAGGGAAAGAAAAACACCATCGGATCCGCGCAGTTCTGAAGTGGTGACCGCCTTCTCGCAGGCTTTCAATCCACGCTGGGCGCAAAGTTCCAGCACCACCGAGCGCGTCACACCCGCAAGGACGCCACTGGACAAGGGCGCAGTGCAGACACTGGCATTCTCCATCCAAAACAGGTTGCTGCTGCTGGCTTCCACCACGTTCCCGTCGGTGTTCAGGAGAAGCGCTTCCTGCGCTCCAGACGCATCCGCTTCCGCGCGAGCCAGGACCTGCGGCAGCTTGTTACAGGTCTTGAACAGCGCGAGCGGCTCATTTGCTGGCAGGCGAAACGAAGAGGTGACGAGCTTCCACGGCGTTTGAATGGCGGATCTGTCAGGTGCTGGGTGCACGGACATGACGAGTGTCGGCTTGTTGGCGCCGCTGGGCGAATAGCCGCGCACACCCACCCCGCGTGAAAGCGTGAGCCGCAGGAGTCCATTGGTCGTGCGATTGCGTTGAATCAGTTCATCCATATGCCGCCTGATCTCGGCGCCCGAATATGGCAGCACGACCTTTAGGAACGCCGCGCCTGCAACGAGCCGTTCCCAATGCGCAGCAAACCGAAACACAACCCGGTTCGCAAAATACAGTGTCTCGAACAATCCGTCGCCGTACAGGAAGGAGCGGTCGAACACGGAGACAGTCGCCTGCTCTTCAGTTACGAATTGGCCGTTGATGAACACCTGCACGGGAATGTTTTAACCGAAAGCCGGTTGCGCACTGAGTAAAATTTTCAGGCTGCTGACCCGGCTCTCAACCTGGGTTCAGCAATGGATGGGCGGCACAGGCACCCTGCCCGACGGCTTGAAAGAAACCGGCGGCCTTCGCCAGCGTCTCCTCATATTCGGCTTCGGGACTGGAGTCTGCGACAATTCCGGCACCGACATTGAAATACGCATTGCCCCCTTTGCACACCGCCGTGCGGATCACGATGCTCAGCTGGGTTTCGCGATTGAACCCGAGGTATCCGAGTGCGCCTGTGTAAGGACCCCGCGCGAGCGGTTCCAGTTCGTCAATGATTTCCATTGCGCGAATCTTCGGCGCGCCAGTGATGCTGCCGCCCGGAAAGCACGAGGCAAACGCTGCAAAATGGGTGACATCGCTGCGAAGCCGTCCTTCTACCGTCGAGACCAGGTGCTGCACGTGGGCGTAGCGCTCCAGGCGCATCAAATCAGGAACCATTACAGTCCCGTATTCACAAACCCGGCCGAGATCGTTGCGCAGCAGGTCTGTAATCATCACCAATTCCGATCGTTCCTTCGGACTCGTCTGCAGTTCGTATCCAAGTTGCGCATCCCGGGTGGGATCGTCCGCGCGCGGGCGTGTTCCCTTGATCGGACGCGTCCGGATGTGCGAGCCGCTCACCCGCAGGAACTGTTCGGGCGATGAGGAAGCAATTACGAAATCATCGCAATCAAGGTATGCGGCGAATGGAGCGGGCGAAACAGCGCCGAGTCGAAGGAACAGTTCCCATCCGTTGTTGCGCCACGGAACGCAAACGCGATGCGATAGGTTCACCTGATATATATCACCCGCGCGGATGTACGCCTGCGCGCGGGCAACACCTGACAGGAATTCATCCCGTGTGGAATGACTGTTCCATGTGGTTGCACGATCATCGCCTGCCGTGCGCGCGATGTTCGGCGAGCAATTCCGCGCACGTTCCTTCCAGAATTCCAATTGCTCCCGCGCGCGCGCCTCGCCGCGAGCCCCATCGTCACCCATTCCCGTGGAGATCACCCACGTTGTTCCGAGCGAGTGATCGAACACCACCAGGCTGTCGTAGAAACCGACGTGGGCATCTGGCAATTCCATGTCGCTGGCCGCGCGCCGCGGCAGGCGTGGTTCCACGAAATTCTTGAGGTCGTAGCCCCAATAACCAAAACAGCCCCCCAATGGGAACGGAAGATCCGCTTCTTCCAGCAGTTCACAGCGGGCCATCAGGCTGTCCAGCAGGTGCCATGGATTTCCAAACTGCACCTGAAATGCGTCTCCTTTTCCGGCCCGGATCTCACAGCGTGAACCAAACGAGCGAAACGTCAGGAATGGGCGCGCCGTCAGGAACGAGTAGCGGCATGGTGTGGATTCCGGAACCGTTGTTGCCGCCGAACCGGAGGGTTCCAGGCTGCGCAACAACATGACGCCCCGTGTGTCATGCACGGCCGCGGCGAGTTGTTCGGGCGACCCGGCGAACGCAAGTGTCTCAATCAGGGAGCGCATAAAGGGCCCGTCACATTCGGAGGATGCGATCCAACCCGGCCGCGCTCTTTGCAGGACTGACAAGCGCCAGGTTGAGGCGATCGGGTCGAAAGAAATCGCGCGCCGCGCTCCTGACTTCATTTGCCGTCACCCGCTGCAACGATCGCTTCGCCTCGCCCGGCCGGATCACGCGGCCGTAGCAGAGGACGTTCTCGCCAATCCAGTTCATCTGGTTGTCCGTGCTTTCGAGGCCAAGATCGTTTTGGCCGATCACGTAATCGCGCGCCCGCTGCAATTCCGCCTTGCCGGGGGGCTCATCGCGAAGCCGTTTCAGTTCACGCTGAATGAGCTTCAATGTCTTTTGGACGTTGTTGGCGTCCAAACCAACGGAAATCACCAGGTCGCCGGTTTCATGAAAAAAACTGGGCGTGCTGTAGATCGAGTAGGCCAGGCCGCGGTCTTCGCGAATGATCTGGAACAGGCGCGAACTCATGTTTTCGCCCAGCACTGCATTGAGCAGGCGAACCGCGTGACGCCGGCGGTCATGGCGCGAACAGGTGCGAACGCCGATGGCAATTTGCGTCTGCTCGGTTCTGCGGGTCGCAATACGCACCTGCACGCCACTCTGCTCGATCCGCACAGGCAGAAATCCCGGACGCGGTGCCTGACGCATGCGGCGGCAGGCCCGCTGCACTTTCCTCACCACCTGCCGATGCGACAACTTTCCCGCAGCGGCAATCACCGTGCTGCCCGTGACGTAGTTTTCCTTGAGAAAGCCAACCAACTGCTCGCGGCGCAAACCGTCCAAGGAACGATTCGTGCCCGTGATCGGCCGGCCCAGCGGCTGATCCGGCCACAACGTTGCATTCAACAGTTCCTGGACGTGATGCTGCGGCTGGTCGAGATACATCGCCACCTCTTCCTTGATCACATCGCGTTCCTTCCGGATGTCGTCGGGAGAAAACGTTGAGCAGAGGAACATGTCGGTCAGGACATCGAGGAGATCATCAAACCGGTCCGCACAGGCCCGCGCGTGAAAACACGTGAACTCTTCGCTGGTGAAGGCGTTGAGATATCCGCCGACGCCCTCGACCGATTCGGAGATTTCCTTGGGTGTGCGGCGGCGCGTGCCCTTGAACAGCATGTGCTCGATGAAGTGGCAGACGCCATTCAGCTCCCTGGCCTCAAAGCGGGAACCGACGCCTACCCAGATTCCGAGGCTCACGCTTGCCATATGCGGCAATTCCGCGGTGGCCACAGTCAGCCCGTTCGGGAGGCGAGTCACCTGGTACATGCGATTCAATCAGGCCAGCGCCTTGGGCATGACTTCCGGCGGCCCGACCCGCCGCTTGTAATCGAGGATGATGTCGATGGCTTCCTGCGGGTCATCGGTCAGTGTGAAAAGGTTCAGGTCTTCAGGGCTGATGTACTTGTTAGTCTCGAGCTGGTCTTTCATCCATTGAATCACCCCTTTCCAGAACTCGCGCCCGAACAAGATGATCGGATATTCGGGAATCTTCTTTGTCTGGATCAGGGTCATGACCTCGAAAAACTCATCGAGCGTTCCCAATCCTCCCGGCATGTAGATGAACGCAATGCTGTATTTCACGAAACAAACCTTGCGCGAGAAGAAGTAATGGAAATTGAGCGGGATATTGGCGTAACGATTGCCGCGCTGCTCATGCGGAAGCAGGATGTTGAGCCCCACGGATTTTCCCTTGGCGAGAGCCGCGCCCTTGTTGGCTGCCTCCATGATCCCAGGGCCGCCACCCGTGACAATGGCGAGATTGTGCGCAGCAAGCGCCTGGGTCAGGTCCACGCACGCCTGATAATACGGGTTGGTTGGAAGCATCCGGGCGGAGCCAAAAACGGTGACGCCGGGTCCAACTGTCGACAGGGTTTCGAAAGAATCGACGAATTCCGCCATGATGCGGAAGATGCGCCACGGATCTTCCTTGATGAAAGCAATGTTGGTTTCTCCGTTCATGCGCGGAAGATACCAGCGGGATGAGGCCAGACAAGCAAAGGCGAAAATGGCCGAGTTGCCGCATTTTCAAATCGGCTGATTCAGGGCTCAGGCCCGGGGGAACTTCCTGGCAAAGCCGATCAATGCCTTAGCTTTCCGATCGGACGCGAATTTGCTTTTCGGGTGGTATTTCCCTGCTCTCCGTTTTGGCCCTGCGTGGTGCCGGTTTGATCAGGTTTTCCCCCGCTCGTTGCGTGGCTGCGGCGATTTGATTCCGCCCTTTTCGGGATTCCCGGTCCTTCTGTGCGCCGCCGGTTGTCGCGGCCGCGCTGCGCTGACGTTTCACCGCTGCGAGTGTTCATAGTCGCCTGTCGCATGCGAATGGGAATCCTGCAAGGTGGGAAGTGCGGGCGCATCGGTAGGGGGTGAGGGGTAAAACCTCAGCGTCGTTCACACACCCCTTGCTGTTCGGCTAGCAGTTCCCCTGGCCGGGCCTGCATTGGACTCTAACCAACTAGTCAGTGCGCCCTGGCGGGCGCACAAAAAAAGGGCCCGGGAAAACCCGGGCCCCGCGATAGAAAAAACCGATGGGGTTAGTGACGTTCGCGACGAGGACCGCCGCCGCCACCACCACCGCCGCCACCACCGAACCGACGCGCGCCGCCGCCGCCGTTGCCGGGACGTTCTTCACGCGGGCGAGCGATGTTAACTGTCAACGCGCGGCCGTCAACAGACTTGCCGTTCATCGCGTCAATGGCTTTTTGAGCTTCCTCAGGAGTGCTCATTGTGACGAATGCGAAGCCGCGGGACCGCCCGCTCATCTTATCCATCATCAGGTTGGCTTCGAGGACCGTTCCATGGGCGCCGAATGCGTCCTGGAGGTCATTTTCTGTGGTGTTGAAGGAAAGATTTCCTACAAACAATTTGTTATTCATACTCTATTCATCCGTCGCCTGCGCTGCTTTCTGAGACTGTTCCCGACTGCCGGGTCTAAAATCTCCACTGAACCTAGTTCACCTGAGGATTACCATGCCTTTGATTGCAATTGCTTGGACAGATTTGCGATACCTTGTGCTGTGCCGTTCCAGATAGCAATATCTATTTTGCTCGGAATAGGGGTAGGTATTTACCTACCGGGGCCAGGCGCTTTACCGGGGCAAGCGCCGCTTCGCAAGAATCGGGTGGAGGGAAATTCCGGGTGTGTCATGCTCGTCTCATGCAACCAGCAGGGTTCCACTACCAGCGCATCGCAAACGCTATTCGTTATCTGGACGAACACCAGGCCGACCAGCCCGATCTTGCCACGCTCGCTCGCATCAGTGGGCTGAGCAGTTTTCATTTCCATCGCCTGTTCTCAAACTGGGCGGGAGTAACGCCCAAGGACTTTCTCCAATGCCTGACGGCAGAGCGCGTGAAACGTGCGCTGCAGAACGGCAGCAGCGTGCTGCATGCTGCGCTGGACGCGGGATTATCAGGCCCGGGCCGCGCGCACGACCTCTGCGTCAGCCTTGCCGCAGCATCGCCGGGTGAATTAAAATCAGGCGGCGCCGGTTGGACACTGAACGGGGGATTTGCGCCAACCCCATTCGGCATCTGCCTCATTGCCGAGAGCCCCCGTGGTGTCTGTCATCTTCGGTTTGTGGAGCTCGGCGAAGAAACACTTGCGTGGGCGCAGTTGCAGGCGGAATGGCCTCATGCCGTCATCCGCCGCAACGACACGCGTGCCAATGAATATGCCGCTCATGTGTTTGCTCCCAAACCGGGCATCCATGCGACGCCGCAGCCGCTTTCTGTCTACGTTCGGGGAACCCCGTTTCAGACGCGCGTCTGGCAGGCGTTGCTTGCAATCCCGGCCGGCCAGCTCACCACCTACAGCCGCCTTGCCCAACAGGTTGGCCATCCAAAGGCCGCCCGCGCAGTGGGAAGCGCCGTCGGTGCAAATGCCGTTGCCTTTCTAATTCCATGCCATCGCGTGATTCGCGAGACGGGCGTCATTGGCGATTACAGATGGGGACGGGATCGCAAACGTGTGCTGGTTGCGGCTGAGCTGGCTCGCGCATGATCGGCTGCGGGTGCGAGGCGCACGGGAGGCAAACACCTGATTGCAAACGGAGCCGGGATTTTCATTGTGGGCGCATGCCAGCAAAATCAAAACAACAGCAGAAAGCCGCAGGCGCAGCGCTTTCAGCCAAGCGCGGCGGAAAGAGCAAGAGCTCACTGAAAGGCGCGTCGCGCAGCATGTACGATTCGATGAGCCAGAAGCAGTTGCGGGATCTGGCCAAAACGAAACGCAAGTCGCTTCCGCGAAAGAAAAAAAGCTGAAGCCGTCCTGACGCCTTCATTTTCGCGAAAATCCGCGCGCCGTCCCCGGTATTCAACCCATTGTGACTCCCGCGCGCGACGCCGTATGGTGCGCGGACAAACCGTTAACCATAGGAGAACATATGAGTGATTTGCGCGAAACGTTCATTGAAGAATTGAAGGACCTGTACGATGCCGAAAAACAGATTACCAAGGCGCTGCCGAAAATGGCAAAAGCCGCTGAGCACGAAGAATTGAAGGAAGCGTTCGAAACGCATCTCGAGGAAACCGAGGCGCAAATCGAACGTCTCGAACGCGTGTTCGAGTTGTTCGATGAAACGCCCAAGGGCAAGAAGTGCAAGGCGATGGAAGGCCTGATCGCAGAAGGCAAGGAACTCATTGAAGAGGAATCCGGCGATGCCGCCTTGATCTGCGCGGCCCAGAAGATCGAGCATTACGAGATCGCTTCCTATGGTTCGCTCGTCTCCTGGGCTCGATTGCTCGGAGAAGATGAAGCCGCCGATGTGCTTGAGGAAACCCTCAGCGAAGAGGAGCAGACGGATGAAAAGCTCACGGATGTCGCGGAAAGCGCCATCAACGTTGAGGAAGCGGAAGGGGACGAAGGCGAAGAAGAAGAGGAAGCAACGACTTCGCGCAAAAAGAAATAGGCTGCAAAGCTTCTTTGGAATCCACGGACAGGCGCGTTGCCTGTCCTTTTTCTTTTCCGGGAATGTCGCCGGGACGCTCCTCCAAGATGCCCCTGCGTTGTCCCGGGCTTGCTGGCAGTGATTTTAACCGCTAATTCAGCGCTATTCCGCGCCGAATGTAGGTCGGCACGTCCAGGTCTTCTCCCTTGTGAATGGTCGGTTCGCTCTTATCGAATCGGCCTTTCGAAACAATTTCGAGCGGCAACTGTGTCTGCCGCAGCCGGGGAGCTGACTTCCTCCCGCGGGACCCAGCCTGCGTGCTGGCGAGTTGTTCCATTCGCTCAGGGGACATGGCCGGTGGCGGCGGCACGAACCGCGATTGCGGCCGCGCCGTGGAAGCCCGATGCAGCTGGGTGTCGAACGGCATCTCCGTTGCGCGCGCAGTGGCGGGCGCTTCCGCCTCCGCCTGCGGCCGAAGCTCAGCGGGCGCGGCACGCCGCACGGCGACGAGTGTCACCGACATTCGATCTGCAAACCCCGGGTCAACAGCAGCGCCCATGATCACCTCGGCGTGCGTGCACTTGCCGTTAATGTGCTCCATCACACGATTGATTTCCGCCATGGTAAGATCCGTCCCGGCAACGACGCTCACCAGCACGGCCGATGCTTCAGCGAGGGCCTTGCCGCTGTCGAGCATGGGGTGAACGAGCAGTTTGTCGACGACCTCCCTTGAACGCGTCGCGCCAGCACCTTCAGCCGTGGCGTAGCAACTCTCGCCCTGGCGTTCCCTCAGAAAATCACAAAGGTCAGCGAAATGAATTTCGATCAGGCCTTTTGAAAGAACGAGCCGGGCCATGCCGCAGGCGCCCTCAGAAACGAGCTCATTGGAAAGCCTGAAGGTCTCCAGGACAGTCGCGTTCTCGTCAATCAGCTTGAACAACTTCTGGTTCGGCAGGCAGAGCACGCCGTCGGCCGCGGACTTCAATTCGTGCAGACTGGCGCGCGCCTGCTGGTGCCGCCTGTTGCCTTCGCAATCGAAGGGAAGCGTCGCGAACGCCAGCACGAGCGCTCCCGCCTCACGCGCCGTCCGCGCCAGCACGGGACTGATCCCCGAACCGGCGCCCCCGCCCAACCCTGTGACAATGAACACCACATCCACGCCGGTGCACGCCGCCTTTAAGACCGCGACATTCTGTTCCGCCGCAGCGCGTCCACGCTCGGGGTCGCCGCCCGTTCCAAGCCCCCTCATCAAACGTGATTCGAGGCTGATCTTTTCGGGCGCCGAGGATCCCAGCAACGAAACGTTGTCGGTGTTCACCGATGCGAACTCTGCGCGGGTGGCGCAGCTTTTCATGACGTGTTCCAGGATGTTGAGGCCGGCATTGCCGACGCCGAAAACTTTGATGCGAACGCCTTGCGGCACGGCTGGCCCGGATTGTTCAGGAGTTTCCATGGAATCAGGAGCGTCGAAAGATTTGTCCGATAGTGCTCTTCAACCCGTCTGCAAGGCTTGGCTTGCCGCCGCGTTTGCGTTGTTGAAACGAGCCGAATTTCACAAGCCCGATCGCGGCTGCAAATTCCGGCTGATCCAGGGCCGACTTCAACCCATTGATCGAATTGGCTTTGCCGATCGTGACGGGCATGTTCAACACAAGTTCCGCCAGCTTTGCAATTTGCGGAATGCGGGCGCCGCCGCCGCACAGGAAAACCCCGGCCCGAAGATAATCAAGAAGGCCCGCCGATTCCATGTCTTGCGCGATCAGGTGGAACAACTCCTCCAGGCGCAGCGCCATGATGCGACGCAGGTTTTCCAGGTTGATCTTCTTCATTTCGAGACCGATCTCGTTGCTGATGGTGATCGTCTGTCCCTTGCATGAATCGTCGACCAGCGCAGCGCCCTGTTCGATCTTCAATTGTTCAGCGCGACCGAGCGGAACCTTCAAGCCGTAAGCCAGATCGTTCGAAACGTGATCCCCCCCAACTGCAAGCACACCCACGTGCTTGATTACTCCGTCGGCATACACCACGTATTCAGTGGTCCCGCCGCCAATGTCGATGACCAGCGCGCCAAGCTCCTTCTGTTCGTTCGTAAGCAATGCCAGCGATGAGCCAAGGCCCGTAAAAACGATTTCATCAACTTCCAACTGCAGCCCTTTAACGGCGCGAATCGCATTCTGCAGGCGGTTCAAGTTGCCGTGCACGACGTGAACATCCACTTCAACGCGAGATCCCAGCATGCCAACCGGATTCACAATCCCATCCTGGCCATCCACCAAAAAGTGCTGCCGGATGGCGTGAATGACATGATTCTGAGCGGGCAAATTGATCGTCTTGGCGTTCTTCACGACGTCCTGGACGTCTTCTTCCGAGATTTCGCGGTCAGCTGAAACGATTGGATGAACGCCGCGATTATTGAACCCGCGGACATGGCCGCCCGTGACGCCCAGGTAAACACTGCGAATTTCAACGTCGGCCATTTGTTCCGCCTCCACGATCGCGTTGCGAATGTCCTCCTCCACCTTTGGCGCATCGCAAATCTCCCCCTTGCGAACGCCCCGCGAACGGGATTGTCCAAGCCCCACGACGTTGAGGGTGCCTTCGGAATTCATTTCGCCGACTACGGCGCACACCTTGGACGTGCCGATTTCCAGGCCGACAATGATGCTGGATGAATCAAACATGTTTTCTTCTTTGGCGGGAGGGTTTGGCGGATTTGGGAGCCTCGGGCGGCAGCACGCTGGCTTCCTGCAGACGCAACGGCGTGTTCTCGTTCACGGCAAGGTCAAGCGACGCGATGCGCTGCTGGAATCGGGCGCATTCCTGATGCACCACATGCCACCGTCGCAACTGCCGGTCGAAATCGTTCAGCGAAAAGGTGATTTCACTGCCTTCGTCGGTGGTGGCGACCAGCACCTGCGGCATTGAAACATCAATCCTCTTCAACTCAACCAATCCTGCAAGGGGACAACTGGCGAATTCCTGGATGAGCCCAAGCGCGGCCGCGAGCTGTGGTGAATCCATCGAACGACCGGGCTGCAACTCGCTGAAGCTGATGCCCGACAACAACGGCAACTCGCTCCTGTAACCCTGCAGCGGAATCGCACGCTGGCGCGGATCAAGCGGCAGCAGCACATAACCTTCAGCGTCCACATGAAAGACCGCGAACTCGAGGCCGTCGCCATTCGGGCGCGGCATGTTCACCTGGGCGATGGGTTCCCGTTCCGAAACCCGTATGCGCAACGTGGCCGGAAGAATTCGTTCGAGCGAAACATGCTTGATGACGGGCGCCATCTCGAGATCGCGTCTCACCTGCGCAAGGTCCAGCGAGAGAAGATTCGCCCCAATCTTCACCTTGGACCAGCGGCGCAATTGATCGGCCGAAATAACACCGTCGGTTTCAACATCAATGGTTTGAATGGCAAAGGATCGGTTCTCGTAAACCAGACGATTCAAAAGCCATTCCCCACCCGACCAGAGTGCGTACAGGCCGAGAATCGTCCCGCAAGTCACCCCCAGCGCTGTCGCCGCCATGCGGGCTCGCGCCTTGGCTGCGACGCTTGAGCGCACTTTGACATCAAGCACGTGCGTCCGTCCCAGCCGCCGATTCCTGACTTTTCGTTTCTTCCAAAACACGTTTTTTTAATGAGTAGTTTTTGAGCTTTTCTGACGCTGCAATGCCATGTCGACCATTCTCTGACACAGCTCGGCATAGCTCAGTCCCGCCACTTTCGCAGCCTTCGGCAGCAAGCTGGTTTCAGTCATCCCTGGCAGCGTATTGACTTCGAGAACGACCGGGGCTCCTTCCGTCGTCACCATCACGTCCACCCGCGCGTAGTCGCGCCCGCCAATTGCTCGAAAGGCCGACAGCGCTGCCGTCTGGATGCGGGCGGTTGTTGAGGCATCGAATTCGGCGGGGCAAAAGTATTCGGTCGAACCTGGCGTGTACTTGCTGCGATAATCATACGAGCCGCACTTCGGCCGCACTTCCACCACTGGCAACGGGGCGCCGCCCAGGATGCCGACGGTTGTCTCGCGGCCGATGATCCGCTCTTCCACGAGCACCTCGGAATCGAATTTCAAAGCAGACGAAACGGCGGCCGTCCATTGGTCCATTGAATCAACAAAATGCAATCCAACGCTCGATCCCTGGCGCACGGGTTTGACAACGAGCGGCGGCTCCCAGCCGTCCGGCCACGGCGCGGAGGGCGATCTGACCACGAACGACTTCGCTGTCAAAACATCCGCGGCAACGCAGCATTCCTTGGTCAGCACCTTGTCGAATGCCATCTGGCTCGCCTCAACTCCGCAGCCCGTGTAAGGCACGCGCAAGTTCTCAAGTTGCTGCTGCACGGTGCCATCCTCGCCATACGTTCCATGCAGAGCGAGGAACACGACATCGGTGCCCGGCGAAAGCACGAAGGTGCCATCGCGCGGATCCACCTCAGTGACCTCGTGTCCCAGCGTACGCAATGCCCCCGCCACGCCAAGCCCGCTGCGCAGCGACACCTCGCGTTCGGCGCTCGGGCCGCCCAGGAGGACCGTAATGTTGAGGCGTTTCATGGCAATGAATGTTCCCCGATGATTTCCACTTCGGTGTGCAGTTCGATGCCTCGCTCAGCCGCTGCGCGTTGCTGCACTGCGCGGATCAAAGTCAAAACGTCGCTGGCTGTTGCGGTTCCGTCGTTCACCACAAAATTGCCATGTTCCTGCGACACCGAGGCGCCGCCCACGCGCGTGCCCTTCAATCCGAGCTCGTCGATGAGTTTTCCCGCAGAAATCGCCACTGGATTTCGGAACATGCAACCCGCGCTCGGCGCGGCTGGCTGGGAATCCCAACGCTTCTGGCTGAAGACTTTCATGCGGGCAGCAATCGCATCGGGAGAGTCAACATTGCCAACCAACACCGCGGAGATCGCAATGTGCGCCTTCAAGGCGTCGCAATTGCGATAGGCCGCGCCCATCGCGGCAGGTTGCATTTCGACCGTGGTTCCATTGCGATCCATCACGCGAACGCGCTCGACGAGCTGGAAAGTTTCGCCTCCCATGGCCCCGGCATTCATTCGAAGAGCGCCGCCCACGGTGCCGGGAATCCCCTCAAGAAATTCGAAACCCGCCAGGCCATTTCGCTTTGCGTCAACGGCCACCTGCTTGAGACGAGCCCCGGCCCCGCACGACAATCGTCGCCCGGAAATTTCAATCTGGCTGAAGACTGGATGCGCCAGGCTGATGACCACGCCGCGAAAGCCGCCATCGCGCACAATCAGGTTCGATCCACGGCCCAACACAAAAAACGGGATGCCGTTCGCCGCGCAGAATTGAACAGTTGCGGCGAGATCGTTTTCAGAGGCGGGTTCCACGTAGACATCAGCCGGCCCGCCGACGCGCAGCGTCGTACGCCGCGCCAGCGGTTCGTCGCGCCGGACAATGGCGTCACTGGACAAACCGGCGGTCAGCAGATCAGCGAAACTCGAGCGCGAGGGTGTCATGGTCCAGGCAGCCGCCGTCATCCCGCGCTCTCCATCGTTCGTGCGTGATGATCATGACCACAGGAACAGCAGTGGCCCGCGTTCGTTGCAGCGATTCTGTCATGCTCCCGCTGCACTTCAGAAAGCATCGTCTCCGCGATCCGTCCTGCAGCGTCGGGTGACTGCCATTTTTCCAGTGAGGCCTGGATGGTTGAGCGTGACCGCTCGTTCGAAACCAGTTCTTCGGCCAGGGTGACGAGCTGTTCCGGCGTTGCCGTTTTCTGTTCCATCAAACGGGCCGCGCCGGTTTCCACAAATGCCAGCGCGTTATGGAGCTGATGATTGTCTGTCGCCGCGGGGTAGGGAACCAGGATTGCCGGGAGCCGCACCGCCGCGAGTTCCGCGAGCGATGATGCACCCGCGCGGCTGACGACTGCGCTGGCGGCGCCAAGGGCCAGATGCATGTCGGCAAAAAAGGCGTGAACGATCGATTTCATCCCGCCACGCGCGCATGCTTTTTCGACGCGGTCGAAATCGTGAGTTCCCGCCAGCCAGAACAATTGGAGTTTTGGCAGGGCACGTTCCAGGAGCGGCAACGCATTCAACACCAATTCGTTCACCCCGCTCGCCCCCTGGCTTCCGCCCGTCACGACCAACACGGGATGGTCGGGATCGAGATTCAGCGCCGTGCGACAGGTTGTCGGGTTGAGATTTTCGAAAGCGGGCCGAACAGGAGTTCCGGTTGTCGTGATCAGCCGGGTACGAAGGCGCTCCGCGGTTTGCGGAAAACCGACAAACGCCTGGTGCACGGCACGTGAAAGCCAGCGGTTCGCGCGGCCGGGAATCGTATTCGACTCGTGAAGGAATGTTCGCGCGCCCGCACGTTTTGCGGCGAGGATTGGCGGCGCACTGGTGAACCCGCCCATCGCAAGCGCTGCATCCACCCGCCTGGCACGAAACAGTTTTCGGGACGCCCGATAGGATTGGACGAAGCCGCGCAGAAACGCGAGGCGCCTTCCTTGCGTCAACCCGACTGCTGGGAGCGTCACCACTTCCATGCCGTGTGCCTGTTGCACGGCGCGTTGATCCACTTCCTTCGGGGAAATCAGCAACGTCACCGAACAATCGCGAGCGGAAAGCTGCTCTGCGACCGCAAGCCCGGGAAACAGGTGTCCACCCGTGCCGCCGCAGGCGATGACAACGTGACGTTTTGCCGCAGCATTCATGCGGTTTGCAGTTCCCGCATCGTGACTGTTTCGTCCGCCAGGGATTCCGTGACACGCGCCCGCCGCGCCACACTGAGAAGGACCCCAACGCAGGTGAGCATTGTCAGGAGATTCGACCCGCCGTAACTGATGAACGGCAGCGGGAGACCCTTGTTCGGAAGGGCACTTGTGACCACGCCTATATTGATTGCCGCCTGCAATCCTATGAGCAGCGTGATGCCGACGGCCAGCAACAGGCCGAACGTGTCACGCGCCCGATACGCGATGTAAAATCCGCAAATCACGAAGATGATAAATCCAGCAACCACAAGCAGTGTCGCGATGAGGCCCAGTTCCTCGCCGATGATCGAAAGAATGAAATCCGTATGATGCTCCGGAACGAACCCGAGTTTCTGCCGGCCATTGCCCAATCCCAGTCCCAGCCAGCCGCCCGAACCGAGCGCCAGCATTGCCTGGTAAGCCTGATAGCCGACACCGGATTTGTTTTCCTCCAGGTAAATCCAGCTGAATATCCGTTTCATGCGCATCGGATCGTGCCACAGCGAAAAGGCAAGGCCGGTTCCAGCGAGCAGCATGGGAGGAATGAAAAAACGCCAGCGCACGCCAGCCACCATCAGCATCGCGCCACTAACGGCCGCAAGCAGCACCGTGGTTCCACGATCGGGTTCAACAAAGATCAAGGCGAGCATCGGAACAATGATCAACGCCGGAAAAAAAATCCCGCGTTTGAACGTGCCCATCTGCCGCTGAAAGTGATCTCCATACCACGCGAGTGCCACAATCAACGCAAGCTTGCCAAGTTCTGATGGCTGGAGGTTCATCGGGCCGAGACTGATCCAACGCTGCGCGCCGTTGATGCGGCGGCCGAACTGCGGCAGGAGCACGGCGACCAGCAACACGATCGCCACGCCCAGCAGCGCCCACCAATAACGCTTGAGAATGCGGTAATCGAGGGACGCTGCGACAACGCAGGCAACAAGCCCGGCAGCGCACCACACCAGCTGCATCAGGAGAAATCGCGCGCCCACCTGTGTCATGCTCGAGCTGTAAAGCATCACCATGCCGAGCGCCAGCAGGGCAGCGACACAGAAGACCAGCGTTGTAACGGCGACCTTCATCTGTTGGTTGGCGCCGGATTGAGGCATCCGGCGCCGGGAACATCAAAACTGCCCGGGAGGCGTGAGACTCGGCGCTCCAGGCGCAGTTTCACCCGCCGGCAACGGCGCGGGGGCTGGAGCCTTCGCAGGGAGGGTCAGTTTTTGTCCAACCCGAATTCTGTCCGTATTGAGATTGTTCGCGTTACGCAATGCGCGCACCGTGGTGCCGTTCCGGCTTGCGATGCTCGTCAGCGTGTCGCCGCTCTTCACGGTATACGAGCGCTCGCCATTGCCGTTGGAAAACGCCCGCGCCGATGCCGATGGCGAAGGCGCCGCAGCCGCTGGGATCTGCAGCTTCATTCCGATGCGAAGGCGGGTAGGCTGCACAGAGGGATTCGCTTCCTGCAAGGCGCGGATCGATACACCCGGAAACTTCCGCGCGATTGATGAGAACGTATCCCCCTTCACGACGGTATATTCCTGCGTTGCGGAGTACTGCGGAACAGGATCCTGGATGACCGGCGCCGGTTCCGTGTACTGGTTCGTTGGTGGAACGTAGGTGGTGTTTGTTTCCACGTGTGGCGGCATTCCGGCTGGATCGTTCGTCGGCAAGTCCGGGGGCGCATAATTCGTCGGTGGATCAAGGACCGGCTGATCGTCGAACGTGTTCGTCATTTCAGGCGCGGGGATCGGATCCGGCTCGGGCGTGCGGCGGCATCCGTTTGTCAGCAGGAGCGCGACGAGTCCGGCGATGTGCATCGAGAGAATGCAGAACACCGCGAAACGAACGCGCTGGCGTCCCACGTTCTTCGGCTCGGAATCGGAGCTTTGCGGTTTGAAAGGGCTGGAATTATTCATTTTCAATGTCGCGCTGGCGCGCCGTTTTTTGAGGAATGGACAGGTGGTGATTCGCAGCACGGCTTTCCCTCAAAAAACCGCGCAACGAAAAATTCTCGCTTCCAGCGCCGTCAACACAGGCGCTGAAGTTTTGTCGTAATCTATCGCTCATATAGGGGTGGCATCATACGGCACCACTACTAATTGATTTCACTGCAGCACAAAAGCATTCACCGCGTTCCTGATAGTCTTGAAACTGATCAAAGCTCGAACAAGCAGGTGAAAGCAAAACTACATCGCCGGGCACCGCATTTCTGGCCGCTTCTGTCACTGCTTCTAACAGTGAATCCATGAGGGTGCAAGGAGTAAACAGGCCCCACGCTGATCGAATCTTTTCACGCGCTTCTCCAATCAAAAATGCACCCTTCACACGCCGCGAAACCAGCGGGCTGAGCCGATGAAAATCACCCCCGCTGTCGCGTCCGCCCGCGATCACCCAGACGTTCGGTTTTCCCGCTTCACCAGGCCGCGCCGATTCCAGCGCGCGATGCAAGGCATCGGGATTCGTGGACTTCGAATCATCGATGAACTGAATGTCCCGCCACTCCCCTGCGATTTGAAAACGATGATCGGCATGTTCGCACTGCTTCAGCGTTTCGACCATCGTCTCGAGCGGCAGCCGCAGCGCGCGCCCGACAGCCAGCGCCGCCATCAGATTCTCGGCATTGTGCAATCCGCGAAGCTGGCATTGCTGCATGTCGAGCAGGGGTCCTTCCCAGTTGGGGAACCGGCTGAGAATCAGTCCACGGTCGAGAAACAAATCCGCATCCTGGTCCGCCCCGCTGAACGTGATGATTTTTCCTGGCGGCGTGATGCCCGCCGACTGCAGCTGCTTCAGCGCCTCCAGTTGCACAATCGACCAGTCAAACACCTGTTGGTTCCGAAAAAGGTTTCCATACGCCGCCAGAAGATCCTCGTTCCCTGGGAAACGGCTGCCGTGATCGGGATACGCGTTCAGCAACACCGCTACCGCGGGCCGAAAAAATTGCGTTGCCTGCAGCTGCAAGGCGTTCACCTGCAGGATCAGAAAATCCAGCGCCGCCGTTTGGTCGGCAACGCATCCGACTGGATTCGATCGATGTCCCGCCCGCACCGTGGTGCGATGATTCTGCACGAGCATCTGCTCGATCAATCCCGCTGTCGTGCCCTTGCCATTGGTTCCCGACACCGCCACTGCAAGACACTTCGAAAGCCGCCATCCCAGTTCCAATTCACCAATCATCGAAATATCGCGGTTCGCGATACCGGCCACTCCCGCAGACGCCGGCGCAGCCTCCGGGCTGAGCACAACCAGGTCAAAATGCCCGCGCAGGGCATCAGCGGTTCCGCGTTGAACCTCGATGCCTTGGCTCCGCAAATCATCAACCGTCGCGGGCGGAACGTCAGCTTCGTCGGCAGCGACCGCCACAACGCGCGCTCCGGCACGGCGCAACAAGCCCGCCGCGGCCATCCCGCGGGGGTCGAACCCCACCACCAGAACGTTTTTATCAGCCAGGTCGAGCATCAGGTCAGGTCGAAGTTGAAGGTGTTCATCGGATCTTCAAGGTGCTCAGGGCCACCACCGCAAACAGAATGCAGAGGATGTAAAAGCGCATCACAACTTGTGATTCGTACCATCCCATTTTTTCGAAATGATGGTGAATGGGCGCCATGAGGAACACGCGGCGTCCCGTGCCGAAGCGCTTGCGCGTGTACCGGAACCACTGGCGCTGCACGATGACGGACACCGCTTCCATTACAAAAACACCACCGGCAATCACCAGAAGGAACGGCTGGTGCACGAGCACTGCCATCAAGCCCAATGCGCCGCCGAGCGCGAGCGATCCCGTGTCGCCCATGAAGACGCGCGCAGGATGACAGTTAAACCACAGAAACCCCAGCCCCGCGCCTATCATCGCGGCACAGAAAACCGTCAGCTCGCCCGCCCCCGCCACATAAGGAATCTGCAGATACTCTGCGGCCCTGTAATTCCCCGCCGCATACGTCACAATCAGGAAAACAAAGGAGACGATTAGCGTGCAGCCAATTGCCAGGCCGTCAAGACCGTCGGTCAGGTTCACCGCGTTCGAACTCCCCACGATGGCAATAGTCGTTAAAATCAGGCCGCCGATGGCGCCGATCTGAAGCGGGTATTTATAAAATGGCACCATGAGCACGCTGACCAGGTTGCTCGCAATCACATCGCGGCTTTCAGGAAACTTCAGCCAGCTCTGCGCTGGCAGCTTCCAGAGATACACCGCGACGAACAATCCCAGCGCCACCTGCACCCATAGTTTCACCTGCGGCCGGGTCCCGTGACCGGTCTGTTGCGTGATCTTGGCGTAATCGTCATAGAACCCGAGCCCCGCGAGAACCAGCACGGATAGCAGCGTGAGTTCCACGAGCGGATTCCACGCCGTCCAAAGCAATGTCGTGCTGCTCAGCACTGCCACGATGAGAATTCCACCCATCGTCGGAGTACCTTTCTTGCTGATGATCCGCGTGTCGAATTCACCGTGTTGATCAGCGATGTCCTTATAGTCCTGGCCGAACTTCAGGCGTTGCAGCCAGCGGATGACTTTTGGCCCCAGCCACCAGCTCAAAGCGAGGGCCGTGACGGCCGCGCCGGCGCTGCGAACGCTGATGTATCGAAACAGCCGCAAAGCCGAGGTCTGCTCACTCCACGGCGTGCCTTCCGACCAGTCGATCAGTTTTTGGCTTAGGAAATAAAGCATCAGCCCTTCCTCGTCTCGCCCCGCAACAACTCTGAAATACGCTCCAGTCGCGAAGACCTCGAGGCCTTCAACAACACGACATCCCCGGAGCGGACAAAACTCTTGATCGCGTCGGCTGCCGGTTCCACGGCCTGGAATTCGAGCACGCGATTGAGCCCCGCCTCGCGTGCCGCCTGGGCCGTCAGCGTCGCCATCTTTCCGACGGTGAACAGTTGTTCCACCCCGAGCTCGGCCGCACGACGCCCCACTTCCGCATGCGCGCTCGCGGCGTGCTCACCGAGCTCCGCCATGTCGCCCAACACTGCAAGGCGGCGTCCATTGCATGGCACGTCACGCAAGGTTTCCAGCGCGGCCAGAACGGAATCGGCATTGGCGTTATAGGCGTCATCGAGGATGCGCACACCGTTGAGGTCCCAAACCTGCAATCGCATTTTCGGCGCCTGGCACTCGGCCAGGCCGCCTCGGATTTCCTTTGGCCCAAGCCCGAGAGCGGCGCCCACGGCAATCGCGAGCAAAGCATTCATCACCTGATGCCGCCCAAGAAGCTGGATGCGGTATTCGCCGGAGAAAATGGATTGACGGGATTGCACCTGGAAGGTTGCGCCGTCGCGATCCACCCGAACGCTGAGAGCACGCCAGTCATTGCCTTCGCCGAATCCCACCCGCACCACGCGCGCCTGCGTCCGCGCGATCAACTGCGGCGTCCATTCGTTGTCGCCATTCACAAACAACGTCCCATCAGCATGCAGGCATTCGGCGAGGATTCCCTCCTCGCGCACGACGCCGTCGAGATCTCCAAAAAATTCCAGATGTTCGCGACCGATGTTCGTGATGACGCCGAACGACGGCTGGATCATCCGCACAAGCGGCTGAAGTTCGCCGGGATGGTTCGTGCCCACTTCGAGCACAGCGACCTGGTGCCGCGACTCAAGCCGCAGCAGGCTTAACGGAACGCCAATGTCGTTGTTAAAACTGGCTTCGCTCCACAGCGTCGCAAGCGTCTGCCGCAACACAGACGCGATCAACTCCTTGGTCGTGGTCTTTCCGTTCGAGCCGCCGATCGCAACCAGGGGAACGGTGAAGTCAGCGCGGTATCGCCGCGCCATGGCGCCGAGGGCGAGGCGTGTGTCTTCCACTTCAACGATCGCGCAATCGGGCAGTTCAGGCACGATGCGCCCGCGGTTCACAGCCACCGCCGCAATTCCCTTCAATGCCACGTCAGAAATAAAATCATGCGCATCGTGACGCTCGCCAACCAGCGGAACGAACAGATCGCCAGCCTGCGCCGATCGCGAGTCCGTGCAAACACGGCGGATCGGCATGTCAGGCAAACCCCGGCGCTCCCTGCCGCCACAGGCATCGACAAAAAATTTCAAACTGCGAACGTCCATACTCAGTCAACCATCTGATCCCGCATTTTCATTGGGTCACCGCGACTCGCGGCTGTTCGGTTTGTGTGATGGTCTCCGGCGTCGTTTTCTTCTCCTGGATGTCGGGTTTGATGTTTAGATAACTTGCCACACGCTCAGCGATCCTTCGAAACGCGGGCGCCGCAACCTGTCCCCCGTAATAGCCTTCCTTGGGTTCGTCGAGCACCACTGAGATGCACAATTCCGGGTTGCCGGCTGGAAAAAAGCCGATGAACGAGGAGATGTATTTTCCGCGCACATAGCGGCCATCCTCGACCTTCTGAGCTGTTCCCGTTTTGCCCGCCACCGTATAATGCGTGAGCGCTGCTTTCGGCGCAGTTCCGTTCGTCGATACCACGTCCTTGAGCGCATCCGTGATCTCGGCCGCGGCGTGTTCGCTGACAACACGGCGGATGACTTGCGGGCTGTAGCGGGCCACCACGTTTCCCTGATAATCCTCCAGCCGGTCGACGAGCATCGGGCGCATCAGTGTTCCCCCGTTTGCAATCGTGTTCATTGCCATCAGCATCTGCAGCCTCGTGACGGCAATGCCGTGTCCCATCGGAATCTGGGCGATCGTGACCTTGCTCCACTTCTTGACGGGATGAACAATGCCGCGCACTTCGCCGGGCAGCGTGATGCCTGTGCGCTCGCCGAAGCCAAAGAGGCCGAGATATTCATAGAGACGATGTTCGCCCATTCGGATTCCCACTTTCGCTGAACCGATGTTCGACGACTTCATCACAATCTCGCGAACGCTCAGTGCGCCGTACTTTTCATGGTCATGCAGCACGCGCCCGCCATAAAGGAACCGCCCGCGCTCACAATCGAACACGTCCTCAAGCCCGATGATTCCGTCGTTCAAGCCGCCTGAAATGACCAGTATCTTGAACGTTGATCCAGGCTCAACGACGTCGCTGATGATCCGGTTCCGCCGGGCATCGGGCGGATACGCGCCGGGATTGTTCGGATCGAAGGTCGGATAAGTCGCCATCGCCAGAACCTCGCCAGTCTGGGGCCGGGTCACGATGGCGGACGCACTGATCGGCGTGTGCTTTTCCATCGTTTCGGCAAGAACCGATTCCACGACGTTTTGGATGAACGAATCAATCGTCAGAACCACGTTGATTCCCTCGCGCGGTTCAACATCCTGTTCGCGAAATGAAACGAGTTCACGGCCGCGCCGGTCAGTTTCAGTCAGGCGCCAGCCGGGAACTCCACTGAGCTTCGAGTTCATCATCAGCTCGATTCCGTCGCGCCCCTGGATTTCGTTGATCAGGTGTTCGTCAATGCGGCGTTCGGCGGTGCTGGCGAATCCGAGCACATGGGCGGCAAGCGTCTGGTTGGGATAAACGCGAATCGGATAGTCCTCGCTGAACACCGACTTCTGCCGAAGGCTGCGATAGAACGCCTGCTCGTTGCGCGAAAGCGATCGCTCATCGATGCCCAGATTCAGATTGGTCATCGCCGCGCGAACGGCTTCCCATGTTTCGACAGGAACACGGGTTTTCAAACGCACGTAGGAGTTCGTGATCGTGAGGCCCTGGCTGTTGACCCGCGTGCGCGGAACCAATTTTTCGCCGAGCTCCTGCTCAGGAATCCCGAGCAGCGGCGCGAGTGCTCGCGCCACTTCCGGTGCGTGCGACCCGATCAACGTCGGGTCCGCACAGACCACCTTCACGTTGACGCTCGTGGCCAGCAGGTTTCCATTCGCGTCCAGAATATCGCCCCGTCGCGGCTCGAACAGGTATTCGCGATGGGTGTTCTGCTGGGCGAGCGCTTTGAGCCGGCCGTGGCGGAGCACCTGCAGGTCGACAAGGCGGTACGCGAGCGCCGCGAGGCAGAGCGTCAGGAGGAGCCCGAGCCCGAGCAACCGCTTGAATTGTAATTGCTTCGCCATCTAAAAAGACCAGCCGCCCGCGGCGGTCGGTTCCTCAAACGACGGCGTCACGAGCGGCGGTTTAAAGTGTTTCATCAGCCTGGAGAGGGTTGGATCATCTGAGCTGCCAACCGCTCGTGGCTATCGGTTCCTCACGACAGCGCACGAGCGGCGGCAAAATCCATTCTCAAGTTTTCGTCATGCGTCGGTTTTCAATGTTCCGCATATTGTTTGCCGGTGTCTGATTTCACGTGCTGCGCTTCCCCTGCGGGTTCCTTCAAAACCCATTTCTGCGACGGAACCGCTGGAACCAGCCCCAAATTCAATTCTTTGATCTTTGCTTCCAAAAACCGGGGCAGATGCATCATCGCAAGCTGGTTTCGCAGCTTCACGTTTTGCGCCTTCAAAGCATCGAGCTCCTGCTCGCTCCGGCGAATTTGCAGCGCCAGTTCTTCGATCTGCCCCTTCTGCCATACGTATCCCACGCCCGAGCCGCCAATGAGCAGGCAAAGCAGGAACGCCTTGATTGCCGGTCCAAACCGGATCGCTGCCGTCTGCGTTCTTCTGTTTCGAGCCATGTTGCCAGCGGAGGCTGGTATTTGTGGCCCCGCCACACCCAGCCATCCGTCATTCCGTTTCTCCGATGTTCCATCACTGCATCAAACCAACCCGGCCTTCTCCATCACGCGCAGCTGCGCACTGCGGCTGCGCGGGTTCTCTGCCAGTTCCTCGTCACCCGGCAAAATCGCTTTTCGCGAAACCCATTTCAGCTCAGGCACCTTCGGCTGCCGCAGTTCGGGAACATCCACTTCGCCTGGAAACGTGTAGTCGCGCGCGTGCGTCCGCCCGAATTCCTTCACCACGCGATCTTCCAGCGAATGAAACGTGATCACCGCCAGCCGTCCGCCTGCCTTCAAGATCTGCAACGACGCTTCCAAACCGCGATTCAAAGAGCCGATTTCATCATTCACTGCAATTCGCAGGGCCTGAAAAACGCGCGTCGCCGGATGCGCCTTCTTCCCGTGCCGCGGTGCCAGCCTTTCGATCAGGTCCGCGAGCTGCCGCGTCGTCTCGAACCTGCGGGACTCCCGGTCATGGACGATTGCATGCGCGAATCGTCTCGATTGCCGCTCGTCACCGTATTCCCAAAAAATCCGCGCGAGCTCCTGGCCCCTCGCCGTGTTGACCAGTTCCGCCGCCGTCAACGCCTGCCGCGTGTCCATGCGCATGTCCAGCGGCCCGTCCTGCTGAAAACTGAATCCCCGCTCCGCGACATCCAGCTGCGGCGAACTCACCCCGAGATCCAGCAAAACGCCATCGCATCGATTTGCAGGCAACCACTCTGTCAGTTCCGAAAAATTGCAGCGGCGCAGCTCGAACCGCCCCGCAAACCGGCTCAACCGCTGCCTGCCATTCTCAATCGCGGCGCCATCGCGATCGCATCCATACAACCATCCAGTCGGTGAACTCCTGTCCAATATGGCTTCCGCGTGTCCAGCCCCACCGAGGGTCCCGTCGGCGTAGACCCCACCCGGCTTCGGGGACAGCGCGTTCAGCACTTCCGCCATCATCACCGGCTTGTGGACGAAATCGGGCACTTCGCATCGGCTCCTCGCTCAGGACCTGATCAGCTCAGGCGTTTCGGGCGATGGTCCCGCCGCAGGAGTTTCCGTTTTTTCCTGCACGGCAATCTTGACTGGAACCACCTCAACATCCGCCTCGCTCAGGTCGTTTCGAACCACGCGTATGCGTTCCAGCGAGAGCTCGCCCTGCACGGGACCTTTATCAAAGCGGGCAATCCCGGTGTGGTTGCGCGGCTGACGCCAGCTGAGCGGATTCAGGCGTTTGAAAAAACTTTTCCAGCGGGCGCCACCTTGTGGTTTCGCTGCTGTCACAACAGCCACGGGTTTCGTCACCGCCGCTGGCCCGCAAATCTCCGGCTTCGGCGGCATCGCGGTCTCCATCGCTTTTGGCAAAACTTCGTTGACGGGCCTCGACGCCCCGGTTTCGTGCGGCAGGCGGCGATTGAACTCCGCCTGGACCGCTTGCGAACGCGCGGACGTGAACGGATTCTTTTCCGAACCAAATTTTGGCAGCCGATTCTTCTCGCGCATTGCGTAACGGCTCTCACCGTCGTGCAGCCCGATCAGGCTCTTTCCCGATGTCAACAATCGTCCAAGGCTCATGGCTTACTCCATCATCTTGAATGCTTCCTGCGCCATGATGGCGTCAGAAGCACGAACACGGTCGTATCGCTCTGGATTCCAAATCTCAAAGCGGTCGAGCAACCCAACGAGGACGGCCTCGTCTTGAATCCCTGCCGCCTTCGCCATTCCTTCGGGCAGGCAAATGCGGCCGCCCTTGTCCAGCGTGACTTGTTCCGACTCGCTGCCGATGAACCGTTTGAGAACGACCTTGTTCGGATCGCCATTGGGCATCGCATCGATGTCGCGCATGAGTTCCGCCATTTCCTTGGGAGGCAGGACTCGCAAACAGGGTCCTTCCTTCGCCTTCGGCCAGAGCATCAGTGTGAACTCAACACTCGCGTCGGCTGGCCGCCATTTCGCCGGGACCTGAACACGCCGCTTCTCATCCACTCCATGTCGATAGAGCGAATTGTAGTAAGTCGGTGCATTGATTGCGTCGTCGGCCACTTATTCACAGCAGTTTGGCGAAGTGCAATTTCGCCCCACCACGCCCCACTTTAAACCACTTCAAGCCACTTCGTGTCAACGACATTCCGGAACGCTTATCCCAAAGTTATTAACAGTTCCGAGGAGCGGGTGGTAAAAAGCTGCGGGTAAGACCCCAAAACCCAGAGACCGTTCTGCCCTCCGCCGCTCTGCCCTTTGCCCTTTGCCCTTTGCCCTTTGCCATTTGCCATTTGCCATTCTCCGCCAGCAGCCTTTACCGTCCCGACGGATGCGCACTGCGGATTTCGATTACCATCTGCCGCCCGAATTGATCGCCCAGGAACCCCCGCCCGAGCGCGATCAAGCCCGTCTCCTGCAGTTGCAGCGAAATCCGGAGGCGATCAATCACGGCGCAATCCGCGATTTCCCGCGATTTCTGCAGCCCGGTGACGTTATCGTTCTCAACAATTCAAAGGTTTTCCCCGCCCGCCTGCGTGGGCGCAACAAGGAAAGTGGCGGGGCTTTCGAAATCCTCTTGATCGAGGAGAACGCCCGGAACGACTGGTGGGTGATGCTCCGCCCGGGGCGCCGGGGCAGCCTCGGGACCGAAATCATCCTCCACGACACCACACCCCGCCCCACTTCCCTTTCCGCCCGAGTTGTGGAAATAAACGCAGAGGGCCATCGGCGCATGGTCTTCTCAGCCGCCGAAAACATTGCTGACATCGCGGAGAAAATCGGCGAAGCCCCCCTGCCGCCCTACATTCATCGCAAGAATGGCAGCGAGGCGGATGATCGGGAACGCTACCAAACGGTCTTCGCGAACGCCCGGGGCTCCGTTGCCGCGCCGACCGCAGGACTTCATTTTACCCAGGAATTGCTCTCGAACATTCGGCGGCGCGGCGTGGAAATTGCCTTTGTGACCCTGCACGTCGGTCTCGGAACTTTCGCGCCCGTGAAATCTGATCTCGTTTCAGAACATCAAATGCACGAGGAGCGTTACGTTGTCAGCGACGCCACCGCCGCCGCCGTCAGCGCCGCCAGAGAACGCGGCAGCCGAATCGTTGCGGTTGGCACCACCTCCCTGCGCGTGCTCGAAAGTGTCGCTGCTGCAAACGACGGAAAACTTGCAGGCGGATCGGGCCGCACACGCATCTTCATTCATCCGCCATACCGCTTTCAAATCGCGAATGCGTTGCTCACGAATTTCCATCTGCCACGCTCAACGTTGTTGATGTTGGTCAGCGCATTCGCGGCGCCAGGTGAAACGCGCGGCCGCGATCTGGTTTTGCGCGCGTACACTGAAGCGATCAAGGAACGCTATCGTTTTTTCAGTTTTGGCGATGCCATGTTCATTCAATGACGTGCAAGAAAACTCGCATCCCGATCTTGAAGACCAATCGATGAAACCGTTCGTGTTCATCAACATGGCGATGACTGCGGATGGGAAGATCGCGACCGCCAATCGCGCGATCTCCTCGTTCGGCAGCAAGGACGATCAGGATCACCTTCTCGAATTGCGCGCAACGGCCGATGCCGTCATGGCTGGCGCGCGGACTGTCGACTCAGCTGACGTGAACATGGGCCCCGGACCTGCGAGATTTCGCGCGATGCGAATCAAACGCGGGCTCGCAGAATACAACCTTCGCATCATCGTGAGCCGCTCAGGGTCGATCAATCCCGGCGCTGCAATCTTCAAGCATCCCTTTTCGCCCATCCTGATTCTCACCACGGATGCCGCACCGAAATCCAGGGTGAAGAAGCTGCGTGACCTGGCGGATAAGGTTGAATCGTTCGGCGATCGGGAAATCGACTTTCCTGCTGCACTGGCGTGGCTGCACAAGCAATGGGGCGTCAAGCGTCTGCTCTGCGAAGGAGGGGGTGAATTGAACGACGCGGTTGTTCGCGCGGGCCTGGTGGATGAAATACATCTGACTGTCTGCCCGTTCATCTTTGCTGGCCGCGAGGCACCGACGATCGCTGATGGTGCGGGAGTTTCGAACCTTGCCAGTGCTGCGCAGTTCGAGTTGAAGAGCCGTCGCCGCGTCGGGGCGGAAATGTTTCTCGTTTATCGCGCCCGCGTCGCATTGCGGCCCCCGAACTCAGTTGCGTGATTGCAGGGCACGCAGATGCTGCCGCGCCACGGCGTTGTTCGGCGCGCGTCGCAAAACCTCCTCAAACTCGGCTGCAGCTTCCTCACGCTTCCCCTGGTTCATCAGCGCAGTTCCCAAATTGATTCGCGCCTCGACCAACTCGGGCATGAGGCGCACGGCCGCCCGGAATTCCTCAACCGCCGCCTCTGCTTTGCCTTCCCGCCCCAGGGCAAGCCCGTGCAAAAAGCGCGCTGTTACAAGATCTGGTTTCAGCCGAACCGCATCTGCATAATACTGCGCGGCTTCCGTCCGCTTCCCCAGCTTCTCCAGGTTCTGGCCCGCTTCAATCCGCAGGGCTGCATCGCCAGGACTCAGCATCACGGCGTCCGCATAGTTGGTCGCCGCGGCAGCGAGCCATCCGCGCCCCTGGCAAAATCGAGCGAGGGTGGCGAGCTCGGAACCGCGGCGGATCCGATGCCGCAGCGCCTTTTGAAAACATTCCTCCGCACGATTGGTTTGGCCCGCTGACTCATACAGCTGGCCCAAACCCAGCCACGCGGTTCCGAATGCGGGCTTAATTCGCACAGCCCGCTGATACTCTTCAATCGCTTCCTCCCTGCGATCGAGTTTGGCAAGCGCTTGCGCCAGGTTTTGCAGGGCCCAGACATCCTGCGGTTCCCATGCGAACGCCTGGCGAAACGCGTCAACTGCCGCTTCGAACTTCTGCTGCTGCGCGCGCGCGAACCCCAGCTGCGACCACGCTTCCGGGTTGCTGGGCCACAATTGGGCCGCCCGTTCGGAGGCATCTGCAGCGAGCGCGGCATCGTTGTTTTGCAAACGCAGAGCCGCCGCCTGCAGCCAGAGCCACGCGTCTTTCGGCGCCCCTTCAAGCGCAGTTTCGGTCTGCTTCAATGCCGCGGCCAGCCGTTCAGCTGAAAGGCTCGCCTGCTCCATCCGCGCGGCGAGCCGCTGCGATTCGACCGCGTACGTCGACTGCTGGTTGAAGGGCGCGTCACTGAGGCGGTTCAGCATGTCTGACAACGCGGAATGGCGAGTGAATTCATTGTATCCCAAACGATTCGCACAGTCCGACAGGCCCGGCCATTTTCCAGGAACCGCACCCTCGCGCACGCTTGCGGGGAGCAAGGCCTCGATCTCCTTCACGATGGTTTCGGCGAGCAGGTAATTGCCCTCAAACGTAAGATGCACGTGCTCGTAAAACAGCTCGTGTCCGGGAACACCACCGCCACTCGCTGAAGCAAACGCGCGTTCAGCGTCCGCAAGCGCAACACGATTGTCCGCCGCGACCCTGCGCGTGATCTCGTTCAACCTGGAATCACAACGAAAGCGCAAGGTGTCCAAATCGCGCGCAGCAGAAAAGTAAGCTGCGGCGTCGGGTCGATTCAGTTCCAGCGCGCAGGTTCCGGCCCGGAATTGCAGTTCAGCGATTGTTGGATCCTTCTCGATCGCCGTCTTGAAATGATCGAACGCCGCCTGGTGTTGCCCCGCGGCGTGTGCCGCCGAGCCCTGCTCCAGGAGATCGCGCAATTCCTTCGAAGAACCTTCGCCTGCACTTCCCTGCTTCGATGCGAACGGAGCCGAATCGCGCAGGTTGACTGCAACGGTGCTGACTACAGTCTTCACGCCGGCCCGCTCGCCCGAGCGGATGATTGTGGAAAGGTTCTTTTCGAAGTTGCGATACACACGTTCCATGCGCTGGTCATCAGCCCCAACCTGTTGATCGAGAAACATGGTCATCCCGCCCCACTCTCCCTTTCCAGGTGGCGATTCCTGAAGCCGCTGCCTCAACGTATCGAGCGCCTGGCCAACGCGGGTTGCCTTCAATGCGATGCTGCTTCGAATCAGCGGCAATGGTGGCACTTGCGGGCCGAACACAGTTCCCGCTCCAAACGGCCCCACCACTTCGTTGTTGCCCATGTAAACCACCCAGATGTCCGCGTCCACATCCGCGCAATCACTCGCGATGGGGACTATCACGTGTGAGTTGATGCCAGTCATCGCGGTGTTGATGACCTCGAATCGCGTGTGCGGATAACGGCCGCTCAACAGGGCTTCAATGCAACGGCTCACGCTGAATCGCGGCTGTGGATCGCCGAACGCCGCCGATTCCCCAAACACGAAGATGCGGATCGTCTTGGAATCCTTTTGTTCCGAGATCCAGAGAGGCTGCGGCGTGCGGGCCATTCGTTCGCCAAAAAATCGCCAGCCAAACCGGCTGTTCTGCACGAGCTTCACGCCTTCGCCGGTTTTTTTTCGAACCAGAAAGCTTGTTGGATAGCCAAAACCAATTGCCCGAAGAACCATTTCCACGACCAGGAGGAGCAGCAAGGGCACGGCGAACATCACGATAATTCGCGCCAGCCAAAGCCGGCGGCGCGAGCGCGGCGCTTGCGCTTCGATCGGGTTTGCGGCGGCCGAGAATTTCGATTGGCGTTTTTTCATTCAGCAGACACGCGTGGCTCGAGCGCGGCGGATGGCTTCTGCAACATGGAGTGCGCCTCGCGCAGGAGATCGCGCGCAAACAACCAGTCGAACCAGAATCCTTCGTCGCGGCTGCCAGCGTCCAGTGATGACTCGAACCGCGTCGAAATGATCCGTTCCGCATTGGAGAATTCGGCCTGCGCGGATTCGTGCTGCCCGGCCCGATGCCGCAGCAGCACCAGCAGCGCGCGCGCAGTGGCGCTGCGCACTTCGTTGTGGTCGGAACATGCCAGCGCCTTGAGGCACCATTTCTCGGCACGGGCGAAATTGCCGCGGCGATATTCAAAAAGCCCAAGCGAGACCGAAGCCCACGCCGTGCGGAACGAATCTTCATACGTCCGCATTTCCGAGTTGGAGAAAGTCCGATCCGCAAAATCGGCAAGCGGTTCCAAAGCGGACATCACCACGTCGTCGGGAGGGAAGAGCAGGCTGATCTTCAAAATCCGCTCCGCCGCCACCGCGCTCGCCGTCCCGCCAAAACGTTCAATCGCACCCATGCGAAACCGGTTGTAGGCCGCCGTATCCTTCAACTCGACCAGCGCAGATCCGCACCCCAGGTAATCCAGGGTGGAAACATCCCAGCCATCGAGCTGGTTCACCTGCAGCAGAACCGTGTAACGCTGGGCCGCGTTGCGCCAGTCACCCTTCATCGCATGCCACTCTGCCAGCGCGCGAAAAACCGAGGCGCCTTCCATCGTCACAGGAGTCAGCGGAATCTCCGCGATGACCCTGTCGGCCTCTGCAAAGCGATCCTTGCCCATCAGCGCCGCCGCCTGCGTGATTTTCTCCCGCGCTTCGGCCTGCCGCCGCGCTAGTGTTTCCGTTACCCGCGCCCGCTCGGCACGCTGCTCCGCCTCCACCGCAATCCGCCGCGCTTCGCGTTCCTTCAGGAAGAGAATCAATGATGTGCTGAACCCGGCGATCAAAGCCGCAGCCACGGCGGCTGCCGCGCCGCACACCACCTTGTTCCGTCGCACAAGTTTCTGAAACCGATACAGGCGGCTTGGGGGACGCGCCGCAACGGGCTCGTGCTGGAGGTAACGTTGAATGTCCATTGCCAGCCCATTCGCCGTTTCGTACCGCCGCGAACGATCTTTCTCGAGCGCCTTCATCACGATCCAGTCCAGATCGCCCTTGAGCAAGGAGATGAGCTTGGGCGGCTCCGCCTGGCGTTCACGCGCGGTCGTCAATAACTCCTGCCCCTGCATGGTCGTCACCATCGTCGACGGCCGTTGCGGCTCCCGCTCGCGCAACGTTCGGCGCATTTCATCGAACCCCGACTGCATCAGCTTCGCGGGATCGAAAGGCGTCTTGCCCGTGAGCAATTCATAGAGCAACACACCGAGGCTGTAGATGTCGCTGCGGGTGTCAATGTCCAGCCCGCTCATCTCCGCCTGCTCCGGGCTCATGTAAGCGGGCGTGCCGATGAACTGCTCGTACGCCGTGAACAGCGTCTTGTCTGTCAGCCGCATCTCCGTCGCCTTCGCAATACCGAAGTCGATCACCTTCGGCACAGGCACGCCGTCATGCAATGTCACAAGAACGTTGGACGGCTTGATGTCGCGATGAATGATCCCTTTTTGATGGGCATGCTGGATGGCCTGGCAAATCTGGATGAAGAGATGCAGACGCTGGCTCGTGTCCTGATGCGCCTGATTGCAATAATCCGTGATCTTGAGCCCGCGGACCAATTCCATCACGAAATAAGGACGGCCTGTCTCCGTCGCCCCGGCGTCAAGCACCCGGGCGATGTTCGGATGATCCATGAGGGCGAGCGCCTGGCGTTCGGCTTCGAACCGGGCGATCACGCTCTTGGTATCCATTCCGAGCTTGATGATCTTGAGCGCCACGCGGCGGCGCACCGGCACCTCCTGTTCCGCCATGTAAACCACGCCGCACCCGCCCTCGCCAATCCGCTGCAACAGCTTGTAACGCCCTATGCGCGAGCCCGGGCCTTCACTAACCCGCGACTCGCCCAGCCCGTCGGCAGACGTTTTCGATACGGCCGCTGCGCTTTCCGCAACTGGCGCGGCATCGTCGAAAAATGCATTCGCCGCCGCAGCGGCCTCCAGCAATGAATCGATCCGCTTCCGCAACGCATCGTCGCCGAGGCACGCCTGGTCGAGAAAGGCACGTTGCGACCCGATGCTGTCGAGCCTGCGTGCTGCGTCGAACAAGGCTTCTTCCCGCTCTCGCGTTCGCGTCATGCGTCAATGGTTGTCATCGGATTCTTCCAAGTTCACTCCAGTCCGCCCTTACTCCTGCGCCCGGATCGAATGGTAAATCCACGCCTTTGCATACGCCCATTGGCGTTCAACAGTGCGTTCGGTCACTCCCAGGCTTTCCGCCACTTCCTGGTTGGTGAGGCCTGCGAAAAATTTCATCACGACCACCTTCGCGCGATCGGGATCTTCCGCCCGCAATTTTTCAAGGGCTTCGTCAATAAGGAGAACCTTGTCGTCCGGAGTCGATTCAGCGAGGTCGATGGAATCAATGTCGAGCCGGGCCAGCCCGCCGCCGCGCTTCAGCCGTGACTTTCTCCGCGCGTTCTCGATCAATATCCGGCGCATGGCTTCGGCGGCCGCGGAAAAAAAGTGTGCGCGGTTTTGCCATGAATGTCCGCCATCGGCGACCAGTCGCAGCCAGGCTTCGTGAACAAGCGCGGTGGGTTGGAGCGTCTGTCCCGCAGCTTCATGCGCCATGCGGGCGACCGCAAGGCGGCGCAACTCCTCGTAGACCAACGGAAGCAAGTCATTCGCCGCCTTCCCTTCTCCCCGGCCGATCGCCTGCAGAACCTGGGTGATGTCGCTCATGCAAATGGAACTTGTCGGCGAGATCGTAACAGGAACCGGGGAAAAAGTGCAAAGCGAGAAAGCCCGCGCCGATGGCTTCTAATCTCCGCACAACCAGCCGCTCTGGGCGGCGATTGGAAAGACAGGTCTAAAGAGTCGGACCTCTTTGCCACGAACACCTGCCGTGTCAGGTCCCTTCGTACAGGCGCGCCACCTCAAGCAGCAGCTTCTCGAGCAACTGATAGTATTCGTCCTCGGCCATCGCGCTCTTCCGCTCACGCAATGCATTCAATTCACTTTCCAGAAAGTCCCGCCGTGCGCGCTGCCCGGATGTCAATTGCCTTTCTTCCGTGCCACGCACCAGGTTCAGCTGATGCGCGCGGAGGCCATCGATCGCCTTTCCCGTTTCGGGCTTCTTCACCGCGCGCACGCCGACAAACCATTCCGCTGGCGTCCCCAGCCTGTCACCGTTGTCATCCAACAACGCATGCTCCGTCGCCAGACGCCCCGCCTCCCGATAAAACTGGTCGACCTGGCGCGACGCCATCAAATACGCCTCGAGAAGAGATGTCTGCCCATCCTTGTCGAGATCGGCCTCAGGATCTGCAACCGCCTTCGCGAAGTAATCACCGAAACGCGTCACATTTAATTCGTAGCCGCTGCGCGTCGCCGTGATGATCACCCTTCCCGGGCCCGACAACGCATTCAGAAAAGGTCCGCTCGCCGACGCGCAATTGATAACCGCAAGCGGACGCTGTGTGGCCTTCAAATGGCTGGCGAGCTCGTCCGCAGAAAGATCGGGGCCGCGCAAATTGAACTTCGCCACCTTGCCATCGAACGTACCATGACCAATCAACACCACCCAGAGTTCCCCATCGCCGATAGACTCATTCGTCAACGCAGTCAGAAACAGGGACCGATCCACCACGGCATTGTTCGTCTGCTCGCCGATGATCGAAATCTTGAACCCTCCTTTCGCCGCGGCAGCCTTCCACAGTTCCGCCGATTCCCCGAATTGCCTGCCCCATTCCTCCTCCCCGGGCGCACCCACCACAAGGATCAATGTTCGGTTCTCATTCGTTTGCGCAAATCCGCATGAGGCCGACAGCATCAAGCAGCCAAGGACAACGCACCAGCGCACGGCATGGAAACCGAACGTCTTCAAGGCCATCCTTTCCAGCGTCGCAATCCCCATTCACCCATGAGGCACGCGAGCGCGAACAACAATATTTCCGGCCGATGCCACATCGGTGAACTCGTTGATTCCATGACTGGAGCCCTGCGCGACGGAAGCTGACGCGTGAATTTCTCCAGGCCGGCGAGTTCAATGACTTCGCCGCCCGTCCGTTTGGCCAGCGTCTCCAAAACCGCGCGATTCAACTCCAGGGAACGAAACTCCTCGGCGTCGGGTTCAGAAACCCAGCCAGTCGCCGCGCTGACAATGGCCGTTCCATCGCTACCCTTGACTGACGCTTCCACCAGATACGCTCCCGCCTCGCGCGCGATGAATGTCGCTTCATACGTTCCCGGATCTCCCGGCGCCAACTCCGCCGGCAGTTGCACGTAATCGCCAATCCCATTCGCCGCCCCCGTCGAGCCACTCCGTTTCACCTGCCGGACCGCAACGGTCACGCTCACAGCGTCAAGCGGCTTGAATTCGGCGTCACGAGCGCGCACGCGCAAAAGGATTTCGGAAGCGCTCCCGGAGTTCGCGGGTTCCGCAGAAACACTGATTGCGGACGGCACATCCGCAACAAGCCAGCGCACCAATTGGCGCCACGATTTGCCGAGATCCTTCTGCATTTCCTCGTCGCGCAATCCCCACCGCCAGAAGTCGCCAATCGTCAGAGCCGCCGACCGGCCCAACCCAAAGCGCTGGACCACAAGCGCGGGATACTTTCGCTCGTCGGGATCAGAAACGGTCGCCAGCACGCTGGCGCCGGGCTTGATGTCGCGCACAGGATTGAAGACTTCAAACGCGGGCAACGCCTCCAGCCTCGTCCGCTCCTCGGATTCCGTCGGACGCAGCCGCGCCCACGGTTGCAGCCAGCCTTCACGGGTCAACGTGAGCCTCAGCTGCGATGGCAGTTCCATTTCGACCGAGCGATCGACATAAACCGGCAGCAGCGTCGCGATTGCAGTTCCAGCGTAATTGCCTTCGCGAAACGACTCCGCGCCGCCCAGCATGAGGAATCCCCCGCCGCGTTCAGAAACGAACCGCTGCAGGAGGCTCATCTGGTCACGGGTGAAAAACTCCGCTTCGACATCGTCCAGCACGACCGCGTGATACTGAAACAACTCCTCCGCGGTTTTCGGAAATCCCCCGCGCAATTCCAGTTCATCCCTCGTGTTCAGCCGAACCAGCACAGGCTGGTCGTAACGCGCGGTTTCCTCAGATTTTTCGTCGAACCCCCGAAACAGCGGATTGCTCGATTCACCTGCGCGCCCCTTAAACTCGAACTTGGGTTCGCGTCGGGCCACGCGGATCAGCGACACCATGTGAACCTGGTGATCCTCCTGGATCGCGCGGTTGAGAAACTTGTATTCCCAATTGGGGCGGCCCGCCACGTACAGGACGCGGAACGGCTCCTGTCCACGATCAACGAGGAGGAGCCGCCGATTGTTCACCAGCGTGGCCTCCTCGCTGCCCCCCGCCTGTCGCCAATCATCACGGCTTCGCACCTCCATCTCATAAAGGTGCATTCCGGGTTTGTCGGGCTGCACTTGAAATCGGAATGCCGCATCAGCCGCATCGCTTCGGGCGCGCTGCGTGGCTTCTGCAACAACGTTCGATACGCTCGTGAAGGGGACGCCGGGCGTGCTGCGATTGGAAGTGCCGAGGGTCTGGACGGCGACCTCGGTCAGGCGCGCAACGATCTCGTCGCCATTGTAGCCATGCGCCTTCACGTGCGCCTGGAACGTGACCGGGGCATCCTCGAACGCCGTCTGGCTGACCGCCGCCTTCTCGAGCGCCACGTCCTTGACGCGTGCATCGACGCTGGACACGACGGGATAAATGGGCGGCCCATCCTCCAGCGCGGAAAGTTCGCCCGACCAATCCGTCGCGTTTCCATCGGTAAACAACAGCACGCCCGCCACAGGCTGTCCACGCCACTGGTCGGCCGCGGTTGCGAGCGCATGCGTTAAGGCTGAAGCGCGTCCTTCAAACGTGAGCGATTGGAAATCCCGCGTGTGTTCCAGCCGCGCATCGAACGTGTAGCGTCGCACCTGGAAATGTTCCTCCAACGCCGTTTGCCATGCCTGCCGCTCCCCAGTCAAGTGGGCGCGCATCTGCTCGCCGCGCGAAGCTGCCGCGGTCGCGTCCTTGATCTTCATGCTCTGGCTGTTGTCGGCAATGACGCCGAAAACATTCGCGCCCGGGCGTGCCTTGCGGCTCACCCACAACGGCTCCAGCAAGGCGAGCAGGAGCAGCGCGACGGCTAGTATCTTCAGGGCCGAACCTGCGCTGCGGATTCGCCGCCGCGGAATGTTCCCGCCAAACGACCATAATACTGCGAACACAATCACCGCGAACAGCACGACCGCCGGCGCGATCCAGTCGCGGCCGGCAAAAACAATGGAGGCAAGGTGCGTCACCGCGTGGTTCCCAACTGTTCGTAGTACTTGCGCACCACCTCGGCAAAATTTTCAGGAACGGGATCGCGATCGAGGGGCGCGAGACCCTGCGGGTTTTCGCGACGCGCGAGTTCCTGCCGCAACCACACGCGCACCTGGGTGAGCGGCGCCACGACCTGCTGTTTCAAAACTTCGTCGGATGGCTTGCGGCCCGATTCGCGATACTCCCCGCGCAATGCCCCGACGCGTTCGCGAACGTTTGCCAGTTCGTTTCGAAGGTCGTCCTGGTCGAGAACCCGTTCCACATCCCGCAAGCGATCAGCCCAGTTCACGTATTCTCCTCCCGTGATCGGGCCGCCATTCCATGCGCCATCACCGCCACGTCCCAGTTGCTCAACCATTTCGCGCAATCGAAATCCGCCATCATCGCCGCCGCTGGAACCTCCGTTGTTGTTTGCCCTTCCCCCCCCGCCCTGCGCGACATTCCCACTCTGGCCGCGCTCGCTCGCGCTGGGCTGCTCGCCGCCCCGCTGGCCTCCCTGGCCGCGGTTTCCGGCTTGCTGGCCTTCACCTGGCTGCTGGCCTTCACCCGGTTGATTGGCGCTTCCATCTTGCGGCTCGCTCCATGCCCGTGCCACATCTGCCTGGCCCTGGCCCTGACCCTGTCCGCGTTGATTTCCCTGTCCGGGTTGGGCGCCTTGGCCTTCCTGCTGTTGCTGCCCGCCCGCCTGACGCTGGCCCTGGCCGCCCTGCGCCTGCTGCCCGTCGCGACCCCGTCCGCCGCCTTGGCCAGGTTGGCCGGCTTGTTCCGCCGAAGCCGACTGCTGCGATTGCTGCTGCTGTTCGCCGCGTTCGCCCTGGGTGCCTGAGCGTCTTTCGCCACCCGATCCCGATGCTGAGGCAAGAGTGTTCGTTCCTTGGAGGGATCTTCCCCCGTTTCGGCCCGATGCATTATTCGTCCCGGCGCCTCCCGCGGCCAACTCGCGTTCCACCTGCTCGCTGAGTTCCTCGAGCTCCCGCTGCGCGTAACGAAGCGATTCGGCTTCATTGCCGAGCACGCTTTCAGCCGCGCGATCCACGCTCCGTCGCAGGTCGTCGATGTTCCGCCGAACCGAACGTTCCGCTTCGCTCGCCTGGGGCAGGAAGCCGCGGTCGGCCAGCTGCGACGACATCTCCATGAGTTCCTCGGTGCGGGCCTGGTCGGCGCGGCGCAACGTTTCGTAAAGCTGGCGCGACAAAAGGGGCTCGGTGCTCTCTGATTGCTCGGTAATGGCGCGCATGCTGCCAAGCAGGTTGGTCAAGGCATTCTGCTGGCGCTGCATCTGGTCAACGATCTGGCGGCGCTCGCGCGAAGTGTCGAGCGAACGCTGTGCGCCGTTCTCCAACTGATCCAGGCTTCGCGCAATCTCCTCCTCGCGTTGAGCAAGCTCGCGGGCCTGGCTGCGCAATTCGCGCATCTGCTCCGAAAACTCGCTTGAAGCCTCGCGCCGCAAATCGTCGCGAAGGTCCTGCATGTTCTGCTGGGCCCGCGTACCTGCAGCCAGCGCCTCGGACGGTGATTGGCTCTCCATGCCTTCTGCCGCGCGCTGCATGTCGTTGCGCGTCTGCTCGAGTTGCTCGCGCGCATCAGCCGTCGCGTTCGAGCTCTGTTCCATCTGCTGCCGCAGTTCATCCACATCGGCAAGCATCTGCCGCTGCTCATCGCGCAGCCGTTTCAATTCGCGCCGCAACTCCTCGCGCTCGGCCTCGGTCCGCGCCGCTTGCAACGCAGTCTGCAGTTCACGCAGGCGCTCGTTGACGTCCTGCTGCCGCTGTGCCAGTTCGCGAAGGCGATCGGCGGTCTGGGTCTGTTCGCGCTGTTGGGCGTTGGGCTCGGCCTGCGCCTGGCGTTCCGTTTCGTAACGATTCTCCTCGCGGTTCATCTCCAGCTGCTCCATCTGCTGCCGCTGCGGTTGTCCGGATTGTCCGCCCTGGCCCTGACTGCGCTGTCCGCGGGTCATCCGAAATTCCCGCGGCATCCCCTTGAGCAGCGCCTGATACGCGTTCTGCTGCGCGGCAAGCGCCGCGGGAAGTTTCTCCGGCGATTTTTCAGCTTCATCCAGCGCCGATGCGGATCGTTCCATTTCCTTGATGGCGGTTTGCAGCGTCGCGCGCTCGCGATCGCTTTCGACCTGCTGCAACAGCTCGCGCGCCTGCTCCAGCGCCTGTCCCTGAGCTTCACGAATGACGACCAGGTTGGAACTGAAACTGGCGGTCGAAGGGGCGGTCCGAATTGCAAGATTGGGCGCACGCTGGGCTTCAGCCGCGCAACACCAGGCCGCGCAGCATCCGGCCAGCAGCCAGGAATGGATGCGGCGCCAGGGGCGCGCGTCGAATCGCGAATCCCGCGGGAGCAACCGCGCGAAAATCATTCCGCGCGATAACAGACAGGTTGGGGGAAAAGTTTTCATGGCTGCGCCAAGGCGCCACTGGCGCCTCCTTTCTCGCGTTGCATTTTCCACGTTGCTATCACTATCTGCTTCTGCAGTTCAGTCAGGCGCGTCGCCTGGCCTCCGCCTCCGCCGCCCTCCTGACCCTGTTGCCCCTGCTCCTCGCCGCCGCCGGATTGGTCCGGACGAAAGATCTCCTCGAAGGGGCGAACTTCAGCAAAGAACATATCACTGTAGGTGCGCCTCGGCTCTCCGCCTGGACCGTAATCGTCAGCCCAGACGAAATACGAGAGCACCTGGTCCACCTCGACACCCAGTTTCTCAACGTCAATGAGCTGCTGCAGCGGCCGCTTCTCGTTCGCGGCGGCGCCAGCCCCCAACTCAAAGAGGCGTGGCTCGTCGCCCGCGACGCCATAGCCGATCCCATATTTCAACAGCCCAAAGTCATCAGCGACCTCACCTTCCAGCCGCAGCTCCTGCAGACGCGAAATGCGCTGGTCGCCGCGCGGGAAGGTCAGCTTCAGTTCAGGCGAGCGATTCGGCAATGCCTGGAACACGAATTCAGCGGAACGGCGGTTCGTGCGGCCCTCGGCATCCCGAAGGTGCAGCGAAAACTTCGCGCTGTTTGTCAGGACAAATGCGTCGAGCGTCACGATCCCGTTGCTTCCGATATTCAAGGGGATGGTCGAATCCTTTGAAACCAGGCGCGCCTCCGAAACAGGCTTGTTCAACTGCAGCGCGTAATCGAGCCGTGAACCTTCGACGGCCGAAATGCGGAGCGTGTCGGGAATGCTCTTGTTGGTCTGGCCTGTGTATTGCGGGAACGACAGCTCCGCGTCAGCGCGCACCAGCGCCGGGAACTCAAACACCTTGATCGAATACTCGCGCGTAGATTTCTCGCCATACTCGATCTGGTAGGTGGCGCTTTCATTGATTTCGCGCAGGCTCGTTCCAAAAACTGGATCCGCCAGGTGGCGCTCGAGGGGAATTTTCTTTTCGGCCGCCTCGCCCTTGATCACAAGCGTCGCGCCAGCTGGCGGGTTCCGTTCGAATTCAATGGTCACAACAATGCTGCTGCCTTTCTCCACCTCGACATCTCCTGGCTCGACGGCAACTGATTCGATGAAGCGCAGCCTGTGGGTTGCAGTCTTCTCGGCGGCGGCGGGTGTGAACCAGGCAATCGCAATGACGACACCGAGCGCTGCAAGGTTTCCAAAGTTTGCCCAGCGGGACTGGCTCTCCAGGCGACGCTGAACCTGCCGTTGTTTCGGATGACGCAGGACTTCGCGAACAACGCGGGTTTGCAGGAAGTTCCACTCGCCCGACTGCGGATCGGGCTTCTGCTCCAAAGCCGTGGACAACAGCGGCCGCAATTCGGGATGCTCCCGTTCCAGCCGCAGCACGAGAAGCTCGAAATCATCTTTGCGGCGCCGTTCCCACAGGCGAATCACCCAGGTCCCCAGCAGCCCTGCGATCAAAACGAACGCTGTCACCCGCATGGGTTCGACAGCTGGCAATGTCAGACGAAGAACCGGAATCACGACGGCGATGCAGCCCCACCAGGCCATGAGGAGCCATCGCAGGCGTGTCCTGCGATGCACTCGTTCGAGGCCGGACAACAGGCGATGCAGGCGCGGTTCGATCATGCGAACTCCTCCTGCCGCGCGGGTGTGGACTCTGCGGGCTTGCCGGTGGGAGTCAGATTCGCCGGGTTGTGAGCTCGGGACTCCCGCCGCGCGAGCCACCCACTCAGCAGCGATTCTGTCAGGATCATGCCGAGCGCTCCGACGAGGCACCAGCGCCACAGTTTTTGTTCATTCTCCAGCTCTGCGCGCTGCGTCGAAAGAACCCGCGCGCGCCGCTGCGCCAGCGTCATCTCAACGCCGCTTCCCATCGGCACACCCAAACGCGCCAGAACGTCGAGAGGCATGGGCGCCGTGCGACTTTCATCGGCGGGAAGATTCACAGCGAACACACGATCCTTTCCTCCTGCCGTTGCACTGTAAAAGCCTGGCACTTCCGCAATTAGCGAGCTCTCTGGCGTGCCCGTTTCCGTTTTGCCATTTGGCAGCCGCCATTGAACCGGGTTTCCCGCGGGCGCAGGCGAAGGGATTGCATCACCCGTGATGAATTGATGGCGCGAAGGCGCCACCGCGCGGGCCCAGGCGAGTGTGGTTTGCATGAGCGGCGCAAACTTGCTTGCCACGGCCAGCTGGCTGTCGGCGGGATTCCAGCCTGATGTCCAAACGAGCAGTGCGCCTTTGCCGACTGTGAACTCGATCAGCGCGGGCGACTCGTCATCGAACTTCGCCAGCACGCGCGCGGTTGAGCCGGCGGGCAGGTCGAGTCGGCGATGCTTCCAAAAGTGGATTCGCGTAAAATCACTAAACCGAGGGTCGGCAAACGGCACGAAGAGCGGATGGCTGAAGTTGATGCCGCTCAGCAAGGAGTAGTTGCCCGACGCCTCACTGACACGCGCCGCCACTCCACTCAATGCTGATACCGTTTCGCCCATTTGATCATCCGTCAGAACGAGCAATCCAGAACCGCCATTCGCCAGCCATTCCCTGACCACTCCTGTTTCCGCCGCATTAAGGCTGCGCGGAACGACCACGAGCGGCGACTCATCGAGTTGCTCGCGTGTCACGGGTTCGTTGTTGCCAACGGCCGCAACTTCCACGCGCTCTCGTGCAGTGGCCGGAAAGGCGCGTTCAAAGTAGAATCGCAGCTTGTCTGGATCCGTGGCGCCCTCCACTCCAAGCCAGGCAATCCGCACGTGCTGCGCTTCGGGAAGGACGAACCACGCTCGATTGTCAAAAATTTCCGGGTCGCCCGCCAGTTCGACTTCCAATTGGCGGACGGCGTTTGAGGACGGCCGGGTGAGAGTCCTGATCTGGCCGGGGGGAACATAGGCTTCGATCCATTCGGAAGTGTTGCCGCCCGATGCCTTCCAATGAACGCGAAACCGTTCTCCTGAAGAATCCCGGCTATTGACGAGGCGGGCCGCGGTTGTCATCGCATCGGGGCTCTGTCGATTGTCCAGCATCGGAGCGATTCCTGCATTGCCCACCCGCCGCGGGGCTGCCGTTTCAACCACCACGTTCATTCCAGCCGGCCAGTCGTAACCTTGCAATCCATCGAGCCGCCCGCCTTCCTGCAAATCAGAGATCAGCACGATTTCACGTTGCGAAGCCGCATTGCCGGCGAGGGCAAGCGCGCGGAATTGTTCCGCAGAGAACGTCAGCGCAGGGCCGAGACGCGTTCCTTTCCATCCGGGTTCCAGCGAAGAGAGGCGCTCGCGCGCAATGCCTTCCCGCTGTTCCACCGGCAATGTTTTCCATTCCTCGAAGCTCAACACCGTTCGCGGCTCCCGATCAAACGTGACGATCGCCAGCTCATCCGACGCGGAAACGCGTGAAAGCTGTGCCGTCGCAACTGCGCGGACTCGATCCCAAACGCCATCGCGCTGCATGCTCGCGCTGGTGTCCACGAGCAGGAGAATTTGCCGCGCCTCGTTGCCGATTGGCGGCAGAACGGCATTGCCGCGAAGGAACGGGCGCGCGAACGCCAGCGCAATCAAGAGAATGCACGCGCAGCGCAGCAACAGCAGAATCCAGTGCTGAATCCTGCGACGGCGCGTGACCTTGGGCGCCACAGGGCGCAGAAACCGCGTCGAGCTGAAGAGCACGCGATCGCGTGTGACGCGGCGAATCAGGTGGAAGAGAATCGGACCGGCGATTGCAAGACCACCGAGCAGGAACCATGGTGCGAGGAAACTCATACAACGCGCCCTGGTTGCGAGTTGCGGCGCTGCCACTTCCCCCGCTGGCTGCGGCTGCGCAACAGCTCAGTCAATGCCACGTCGAGGGACTGGCTGGTCAGCAAACGATGATGAGCGACGCCGAGTTTGCGGCAAATCTTCTCCGCCGCTTCGCAATGCGCGTCGAGTTGATGCCGATAGTCCGCGCGCATGGCCTCGGGATTCAGTTCCAATTCGCGCCCGCTTTCCATGTCTTCAAGAACCGTTCCCGAGTTGAACTCAAAAGCCAGTTCGTTGGGATCAAGGATCTGAAAAAGGATGAGCTCATGTCCTGCAGCAGTGAGGCGCGCAAGGCCTTGTTCCATGGCGTCAAGCGGTGTCAGGAGATCGGAGATCAGGACGATCATTCCCCGCTTCCGCACAATTTCCGCAACGCGGCGCAGCAGCTCTGGAAGGTTCGTGTCCCTGCCTGGGTTGCCCCGATCCAGCGCCAGCATCAACTGGCGCAGGTGTCCGTGCCGATTGCGGGCAGGAAGGTATTCCCGCACCTGCTCGGCAAAGGTGAACAATCCCACCGCGTCGCCCTGCCCATGCAAAAACCACGCAAGCGTCGCCCCAAGCGTTCGCGCATAATCCGCCTTCGAGAATCCTGTCGAGCCATAATCCATCGAGCGGCTCTGGTCCACCAGCAGATGACATCGCAGGTTGGTTTCGTCTTCGAATTTCTTCAGGTAATAGCGATCCGACCGCGCGAACAACCTCCAGTCAAGGTAGCGGGTGTCATCGCCGGGTGTGTATTGCCGGTATTCGGTGAACTCCACGGAGAACCCGTGGTACGGGCTGCGATGCAATCCGTTCCAGAAACCTTCAACGACCGCGCGGGCGCGCAGCTCCAGGTTGCGAATCGCCATCAAGGTTTTCGGGTCGGCGAAACCGTGACTCAGGCTGCGGGCGGCAGGAATGGTGGAACCGTCGGGCATGCAACTACTTCGCAAGGTTGCGCAGCTTTCCCGTGCGCGAATCACGCTGGCGTGACACATCCGACGGGCGAGCTGCGGTAGGGTGGCGCATCGTGTTCACGTGCCCATCGGCTCCTTCACGTTTTGCAGCAAACGCGCGATGATCGCCTCGACGGTTGCGCCTTCGGCCTCGGCGCGATAATTCACCAGGATGCGATGTCGCAGCACTGGCGCGGCGAGAGTGCGAATGTCCTCGGCTGAAACATGCGTGCGTCCCTGCAACAACGCGCGCGCCTTCGCGCCCACAACAAGAAACTGCGAAGCCCTCGTGCCCGCGCCCCAGCTGACCCATTCGTTTACGAACGCGGGCGTCTCAGGCTGGTTCGGCCGCGATGCCGCCGCAATGCGCACCGCGTAACGCACCAGGCTTTGTGCGATTGGAACCTGCCGCACAAGTTCATGAAATCGCAGCACATCCTCGCCCGTGAACAGCGGCTCGATATTCAAAGGCTTGCGCGCTGTTGTCTGCTGAACCACCTCCACTTCGTCGTCCTCGGGAAGGTATTGAATCACCACGTTGAACATGAACCGGTCCAGCTGCGCCTCGGGCAACGGATAGGTTCCCTCCATCTCGATCGGGTTCTGCGTCGCCAGCACAAAGAACGGCTCAGGCAGCGGATGCCGCACGCCCGCGGCCGTGACCTGGTGCTCCTGCATCGCCTCGAGCAATGCCGACTGCGTCTTGGGCGGCGTGCGATTGATTTCGTCGGCAAGGATCATGTTCGCGAAAATCGGCCCCTTCACAAACGTGAGCCGCCGCCCCGCGTCCGTTTCAGAAAGAATCTCCGTGCCCGTGATGTCGGCGGGCATGAGGTCGGGCGTGAACTGGATGCGCTGGAAGTTCAGGTGAAACACGCGTGCAATCGATTTCACGAGCAGCGTCTTCGCCAATCCCGGCGCTCCCGTGATCAGGCAATGGCCGCCCGAAAACAACGCCAGCAGAATGTGTTCAACCACCGCCTTCTGGCCGATGATGACCTTCGAGAGTTCGGTTTCAATGTGGGCACGGCCGCTGATCAGCTTCTCGAGCGCCTGTGAGTCCGCCTGGTAGGTGGTGGTGGTTTCCATTCGATTAGTGCGTCATCGCGTAAAAGATGATGTTGATGCCAAGGGGGAAGGCGATGTTCTCGGAAAAGCGGTGAAAGAAAAAATCATTCTCGCCTTCGCGCTCCCAGCCGTCGCCGTTGTCGGTGTTGTGAAGGGCAAGCATCATGATCCTTCCCTTGTCGTCGTAGATTGCGCGGATGTGAACCTCGGCGCAGGCTTCGCCATCGTGCCCTTCATAGGTTGGACCGCCGTACTGAGTGCGGATTGCCGTCCGCGCATTCGGGATCTGCAGTGCGTTCTTCGGCCCCTTGATCGGAAACACGCAGTTGAAGATGGGATGATCCATCGGGACATCCACGAACCCGCGATCGGGAAAGACCTGCTTCACCTGCTGCTCGAAATTCCACCATTGCAATTCACCCCAGAAATCATCCGCGACCATGAACCCGCCGTTCAAAAGATACTTCCGCAGCATCAGCACTTCGTCTTCCTCCAACTCGAGGCGGCCCGGTTCCACCATGTAGATCCACGGATAGTTGAAAAGCTCGGGATCGGTCAGCCGAAGAATGCGGCCGTTCGGATCCACCTTGATCGATGTCATCTGTTGGAGCCGAAAGGAAAGGTTCAAGTCGCTGTCAGGAAAATCCGTTGTCCAGCTTCCAGCCGATCCCGAAAGATCCCCTTCGAAACTTCGCTTGTAGATGATCCGAACGAACGTGAAGGCGTCGGGCGTGAAGGCGGGCGGGTTTGTCCAGTTGGGTGTATCGGTGCTGTGCGATGCGACCTCGCGCGCAGTTCGGACGCGGGTTGTATCCACGGTGATCCCGCCTTCAGTCCAGGCGACGCTCCGCTCGTCCCCACCGCCGCGCATGCGCCATCCGCCGCGCCGCTGGCCCCAGACTGCCCCCGCCACGAGGAGCAGAATGATCACGACAAACAAAGGGCGCTTCATGAATCAGGGGTTTTGTGAAACAGGGGTCTGCAGCCGCAGGAGCAGCTCCTGTGCTGCGCGATAACGGGGCGCTTCCTCTAGCGCCTGCAACACGTGGCGCCGCGCTTCGGCCTTTGAATTTTCCCGCGCGTGGAGCAGCTGGGCCAGTTGGAAGTGTGTCTCAGCCGGATCGGCGGGCCCAAGCAGCAACAAGGCCCGATAAGCTCGAATCGCGTGGTCCTTTTCGCCCAGCTCCATCGATGCCCTTGCAAGAGAACGATGCGGCAGCGATATCAGCGGGTTCACAGCGAGAAGCCTGTCGGAATATTTCGCCATTGCAGCCCAATCCCCCCGCTGCTCCGCAAGCTCAATGAGGCGTTGATACAGATCAACGAAATCTGCATCGCGTTCGGCAAGGCGCTCCAGCACGGCCAACTCGGCATTGGTATTGCCCAGGTGGCGCTCAGTCACGGCAAGAAGCCACAGGGGATTCTCATGTCGGCTTTCCCCCGCATACGCCTGCGAAACCGCCTCCAGGATCGGCTTTGCGTCAGCCCATTGCTTCGACTCCATCAAGCCCCGCGCTTTCCGCATTTGCCTGTAATAATTATTCGGATGGCTCGCTTCCCAGATCATCATGCTCGATTCCATCGCGGAGCCTTCGGGCGGCTTGGCGAGATCGATGCCAGAAGCCACCGCGTCAGCCTTCGCACGACAGTAAGCGGCGAAGTCTTTTTCCAAGCCGCTCATCACAGTGGTCCGCGCTTCAATCGCGGGATTGATCTCTTTACCCTGGCGCAGATCGGCGAGGATCAGCTTGATCGCTTCGAGCCCAAATTTTTGAACAAGGTATTCCACGGCCAGAGATGATTCATAATACGCGAACATGAGATGCTGCCCGCTCTTCGGGGTCAGGAACGCGCCGCTCAGCTTGCTGAGGGGAACGAAGTCCTCACCGAGGATCATCTCGCGATAGGCGAGATTCATGTTCTCGCCCCAGGCCGGGTTCGCCAGCCGCTCCTCGTAAACCGAAATGCCCTCGCTCAGCCAGCGTGGCATCCGATTCTTCGTCGCATTCAGCGTCACCACATGACAGAACTCATGCCACAGCACGCTCTCCCAGTTCGCAGGATTTGGCGCCTGCGACGCGGGACTGTTCGCAGTGATCACGGAACCGAAACAAACGCCGAGATAACCGGGATTGCCCGGCATGCCGAAGGTTCGAACCTGGAAATCCTTTTGTTCCGGAAAGATTTCCACGATGGTCGGCTGCTCCAGACTCACGCCGTACTTGTCGCATAATGAGGTCTTCGCGCGTTCCAGCAACGAGAGCACACGATCGCCATAAACCGCGGCCTCGCGTTCCGACATGCGCACGATGAAGTGTTCGTTGGTGAGCGTGCGGAACTTTACCATTTTGTCCCGCAGGACCGTCAGGTTGTAGGCCGTGACGTCGTACTCGTCACGCTGATGAACCGCTTCTGCAAGGCGCCAGCCTTCCTCCGTCAATCCAAGCCGCAGCAGATCCTCAGCGAGCTGGCGCTGCGCCGGAATGTAATCTTCCTGCAGGCTCAATGCGCGACGCTGTGCGGCCGCACCTTCAGCGAACCGATATTTTTGTGAAAGCTTGCGGCCGATCAGGTGATCCACCTCGGGATTGGCCGGCCAGTGCTTCAACGCGGCGGCGCGAAACTGCGCCTCGGCCGATGCGTCGTTGCGCAGATGAGCCATGACTGCGCGAAATGCCAGCGCCTGATGCTGGTGCGGGTTCACCTTCAACACGAGCGCCGCCTGCTTCTCAGCCTCGTCATATTGTTCGCTGTCGACGAGGTGATCCGTCAGCAGCAGCAGGCTGGGGATGTGGTTCGGATTGATTTTGAGTGCGCCTTCGATCGCGGAAATCATTTCCTTGCGATCCCCGGTTTGAAACGCGTGCGCCAGTCCGCCGAGCAGGTCGGGGTCGCCGGGAAATTTTTTCAATCCCGCGCGGAAAGTCTCGGCCGCAAGTGCGAAGTCACGCTTCTCCATGCTGAGCCTCCCCGTGGCGAGGAACGCCTCGCGCGGCGGAGCACTCATGCGTTCAGCGCGGCGAAAACAATTTTCAAGGACGAGCCGAGGTTCAACTCCCAGGAGCAGCAGCGCCTCCCCGGCCGCGACGAGCCCGTCCCCATCCTGCGCAGCGAGACCGCGGCGCTCTATAATCATCCGCATCTCCGTCACGCGCCGGCTGGCTTCGATCGCATCGTTGGCAAAGAGGGCCGATTCGCGCGCCAGCAACAGCACGCGCAAGTCCATGGGTGAATATTCAAAGGCAACCTTCGCCCGCTGCCGCGCCTCAGCGTACTGTCCCGTCATCATCAACGACTTCACGAACAACACGTGCCAGTCGGTGGAGAGACTATTCGAACGCCCCTGCGCGGCCTTGATGACCGCTGCGTAGTCGCCTCTTAAAAACAATTGCTGCGCTTCATTGAGCGTTTGCGCGGCCAGGGAAAAAACCGCGAGAAAACAGACACCCGCAATCAACCGAAGCGACTTCGGCAGAAGACACATCACCGCCTGAAAGGTCTTCGAACTGGGCATGCCAGAGAATTCATACGCCCATTCATGCGACGACGCAATTGGAGTTTGACAAAGACGCGCAACGGTGCGCAAAAGCTGCGCAGACCAGCGCCAATACGCGATCAAATGACTGCATCGCGGTCGATAAAAATGCGGACGAATTTCGGCTGCGTCAGATCCGAACCGCGAATTTTTCGCCCGCCTTGACGGAGTGGACAAATGCCGCCATGAGTTCCGGAATCTGCTCCAGATCCTTGAGGCTCACGAGTTCCACGGGTGAATGCATGTAACGGTTGGGAAGGCTGATCAATGCGCTGGCGATGCCGCCGCGCGTCCAGAAGATCACGTCCGTGTCAGTGCCGCTCGTGGCGGACATTGCCTCATGCTGCAATGCGATGTTCTTCGCTGCAGCCACCTCCTCGATTCGCGCCACCACATCAGGATGATTGCAGCCGCCATGGGTGAGGGCTGGGCCTTTTCCGATCCGGATATCCCCGTGCTGGCACTTGTTGACCGTTGGATAATCCGTTGCGTGGGTGACGTCCACGACAAGGGCAATGTCGGGCTTGAGGGAATAGGCGATCTGGCGGGCACCGAGCAGTCCGACTTCCTCCTGCACGTTGGAAACGACACATACCTCCGCGGCAAAACCCACGCCCGATTCCTTCAACAGTCGCGCGGTCTCGGCGACGGCAAACGTGCCAATGCGATTATCAAAGGCGCGGGCAACGGCCAGGTCATTCCGCAACAGGTCGAACTCGTCAGTGAGCGTGATGGGATCACCAACGCGCACGAGCGACTCGGCCTCCTTGCGCGAACTCGCGCCGATGTCGATGAAGATCTCGTGGATCTTGGGCAGTTTCGGTTCGCCGTCCTGCTTGCACAGGTGCGGCGCGACGTTTCCGACGACGCCTTTCACGGAACCATTGCGGGTGTGAATGAAAACCCGTTGCGCCTTCGAGATGGCGGGATCGATGCCGCCCATTTTGCGAACGTAGATGAATCCGTCCTCATTGATGAAGTTTACCGCCATCGCGATCTCATCGGCATGCGCCGCGATCATGATCCGCGGGGAACCGCCCTTGTTCGCGACCCCGACGCAATTGCCGTAGGCGTCGGAGAACGTTTCATCTGTGAAGGCGCGGACGTAATCGAGCCATACTCGCTGGCCGCGGACTTCGTGCCCGACGGGACTCGGAGTGTTGACGAGTGTGCGTAAAAAATTCAGGGATGCTTCGCGCATGCGGGAAGCTAGTGGGAAACCCTGGACGCGGCAAAGCGCATTTCGCCGCCCGCCGCCTGCTGGCCTTGCCGCTGTTGCTACTCCCCTACCCGGGCTCTCGCGCGGCTCGTGCATCGCAGATGAAAGGGAAAGATTGTGCTGTGTTATTCAGAAGAAGCATCGGATTGGTCTCCCTCTCTTCCACTCGGAGTGGAGGAGAGGGCCGGGGAGAGGAGGAGCGCTTGAGCTTGGAAATGACAGCGCCCGCAGAGCACCCTCTCCCCCGGCCCCGCTCCCGCTCCTGCGTCGCAGGCGAGGGGAGAACGACAAGAACAGTGCCGGAATTCCCCGCATCCGCTGGCGGGTGCTTTCTGTCTTTGCGCATCCATCGAATTTCGTTAGCGTTCCCCTCGCATGTGGTGGCTTGAACTGCTCCATCTCAAGTCCAGTAACCCCGAGACTCGCCTGCAGGCCGTGCACCGCCTCGCGGAATCCGGCGGCGCGCGGGCCGTGGACGCACTGATCCAGGCGTTTCGCGACGAAAACCCGGAGGTTGCGTCGGCGGCAGCGCTTGCCCTTGGGAAGTTTCGCGACGAGAAGGCCACAAACTTCCTGCTGAACGCATTGCAAACGGCGGGTCCGGAAATGCGCCAGGTCGCTGCAGACGGCCTGAAGGAAAACACGGACGAACGGGTGACGCTCGCTTATGTCGGTGCGCTGCGCGATATCGACGCGGCCGTGCGGGGCCGGGCCGCGCGTTACCTGGATCGCCGCGGTTGGAAACCGGCGAACACGGCCGAACAAGTCTGGCTGTTCGTTGCCAGAGGGCAGATGCACGAAGCCGCGGCGTATGGACCCGAAGCCATTGAACCGCTGCAGATCGTGTTGCAAACCGCGCAATACAGCCTGCAAATCGCCGCCATTCACGCTCTCGGCAGCATTGCGGATGAACGCGTCCTGAACCTGCTGATTCCAGTCCTGCGAACTCCTGATCACGCCGTATGCGTTGCGACAATTGAAGCCCTGACGAACACAGGCGGACCCAAGGCATCCGAAGCCGTGCTGGGCACCCTGCAAAACCCCGACCATCGGGTGCGCGTCGCGGGTGCCGAAGCCGTCGCCCGCCTGGAAACGCGCGGTGCCGCGGAAGCACTGACGGAGCTTCTGAAGGATTCCATGTGGGATGTGCGGCGCGCTGCCGCGAATGCGCTTGGGAAACTTCAGGACGCCAAAGCAGTGGACGGGCTGATCGTTGCGCTCCGCGATTCCGATCCGGATGTGCGGGAGTCCGCAGTCGCTTCGATCGGGCGTCTCCGCGATCCGCGGGCGCTGGGTCCCCTCATCCTGGCATTGGTCGATCCTGAATCGGGAGTCCGCCGCGCCGCGACCTACACGCTCCCCATGATCGATCCCCGTTGGGCGCAATCAGACGAAGCGCGCCGCGTCATCCCGGAGCTGCGTGTGGCCGTCAATTCTGATTCGTCGTCCGTTCGATACGCTGCGACAACGGTGCTGAAGCAATTGGGCGAATCCGCAACGCAAACCGGCGGCATTGAAAGCGCGAATGTATTGACCACGGCGGGGTATAAACAGCGGCGCGTGTTCTCCGTGTTCATTGAGTTGATGCGCGATTCCGACGGCGACGTGCGCCTCGCAGCGACGGAAGCGCTCGGACGGCTGGGCGACAAGCGCGCGGCATCGGCATTGATGACGGCGCTTTCGGATCCGGACGACGCGGTGAAACAGGCCGCCAGCAAGTCTCTGGAGGCGATGGGAACGTGAGCGAGACCGCCACCCTCAAACCGCGCGCCCGGCAGATTCTCATTGTCGATGACGACCAGGACTTCGCGCAGATGTTCAAGGATTTTCTGGTGTCGTATCGCCCGGGCGCGTGGATTGTTCATACTGCCGATCATTACGCCCCCGCACTTACGGCGATTAAAACCCATTCCATCGACCTCGTCATCCTCGACCTGAAGATGCCGATCATGGACGGGCTTCAACTGCTGCCGTTGTTGAAACGCACGCACCCCGAACTGCAAGTGATTGTGCTGACGTCCGCGGCGCTCCCGGAGAATCGCGCGTTCTGCCTGCAGAATGGCGCCGCACTGTTCTTCGACAAATCCGAGGTGGCAACCGGATTCGACCGCATCTACGCCGCTCTGGAAGCCGTGGCATCCGCGCCAGCCGAAGGTTTTCGGGGAATGCTCCGCCAGGTGGGTCTGACAGAGGTGCTGCAACTCGAGTGCCTCGGCCGCAAATCGTCGATCCTTGAGATCTCCGCCGCGGGCGCCGTGGGCCGGATTTACATTCACGACGGCTCCATTCTCCATGCCGAGGTTGAGGAGAAGGCGGGCGAAGCGGCTTTGTTCCAGTTGCTGGGATACAAAGGCGGCGAATTCCAACTGAAGCCTTACACCAAACCGCCGCGCCAGACGATCGACGGCCATTGGGAATCGCTGATGATGGAGGCGGCGCGAGTCAATGACGAAGCTTCCGCTGGACCGCTCGACGCGCACGGAAACGTCATTGCACCTCCCGAGCCGGAACCCGTTGCCGCTGCGGAACGAACCATCCAGGAAATCATCCTTTGCTCAACCAGCGGCGAACTGCTCTACGAATGGCAGGCCCAGCGGATCGAAAAGCGCATTCAGTTCATGGACGAAATGCAAAACGCGGCGCATAGAATCGGCGAGGCGCTCGACTGGATTCGCGGGGATCGGCTGGAAATTCAATTCGCGCAGGAACGCATGGTCCTGCTGTTTCAATCCGATCGCAAACTGCTTGTTCGCTCAGTCTCGGGAGGATCGAAGTGACGAATCCTGTCGATCAATGGCTGCAGCAGGCAGCCCGCACCCGGGGAATTCTGGCGTGCGGCGTGCGGCTGTCCGATCAGTCGCTTCGGGTGCGCGTGTGCCGCGAAGATATTTCGAAGGCTCGCGTCGAGGAAGCGATGAAACGAATTGCCGCGACGGTGGGAACGATGCAGACCGCGCAGGGCACAGCTGAACTGCTGCGATGGGTGTTTGAGAGCGGCGACATCGTTTGCGCGCTTCGGCCGGGAGGCGCCATGGCGGTGTTGCTCGTGAATCGCGACCTGGCCGCTGCAGACAAAATCAAGGCGCTGATGCAGACTTTCGCCGAGACAACCCTCTGATCATTGGTTCACGTGCAGCACCTTCGCCGGCGGAAATCCGTTGAAATATGTTGCCGAGGCATTGCTGTACGCACCGATCTTTTCTGAATAAACGAGGTCATCGATTTCGAGCGGCGGCAGCGGTTCCGACTGCGAAATCGTGTCCAGCCCATCACACGTCTGCCCAAACACCGCGCTGATTTCCGCTTTGCCGCGGCGGAAAGACCGAATCGGATAATGGCAATGGTCGAAGATGATGCCGCTGTATGTGTGATAAACGCTGTCATTGATGTAATAACACATCTTGCCATCGCGGATCGCCTTGCCAATTACGCGCGCCACACTCGTCGCTGCTGACGCAACGAGGAAACGTCCTGGCTCGGCAACGATCTGGATGTCGGGGGCGAAGAGGCGCTCGATTTCGGTGTTGATGACACGTGCCAGTTCGCGGAACGGACGGACATGCTTGTTGTAATGGGCGGGAAAGCCGCCGCCGATATCCAGGATCTTCAACACGTGACCCCGCCCTGCTGATTCCTTCATGACGGCCGCGGCGGTATTAAGCGCCTGGACGAAGTTTTGGAAGTTGGTGCATTGGCTGCCCACGTGAAAGCTCAAGCCTTCGACAACGAGCCCCCGATCGAAGGCGGCGGCGACGAGATCCGCGGCTTCGCCAGGTGCGCAGCCAAACTTCGACGACAGCTCGCATTGCGATCCCGTATTGTCGACACGCAGTCGCAACACCACTCCGGCCTTTGGCGCATACCGCTGGATTTTTTCCAGCTCGCCGGCGTTGTCGTAGGTCACCAGCGGCTTGTATTTATCCAGCGCCAGCAACGTCTCCTTCGGCTTGGTTGGATTCGCGTAGATGATCTTGTCCCAGATAAAATCCTGCTGCTGTTTGGCAGGCAGTTTCCTGACGTTGTCGTAAACCGTGAGGAACTCGGGCAGCGACGCGACGTCAAAGCTGGCGCCGGCCTTGTAAAGCGTGCGCACGATCTCGGGCGCCGGGTTCGCCTTGACCGCGTAATAAACCTGCACCTTCGGCAGGTGCCTGCGGAACTCCGCGTAGTTCTTGCGGATCACATCATGATCAATGATCACGATGGGCGTCCCATGCTGGGTGGCCAATGATTGAAGCTCTTTTTGTGTCATGATGGTCGCGACCGCTTACGCTGTTTCAGGTGGGAGCACAAGTCAACTTGCGCGCGAAGCCGCACGTCAAATCGTCTGGCTCAGGTAGCCGCCGTCCACCCGAAGATCTGTTCCCGTGACGAACCCGCTCGCCTTTGAGCTGGCCAGGAAAACTGCAGCCCCAATCAGTTCGGAAGGATCGCCGAAACGATTCATGGGCGTGTGGCCAAGAATGCACTTCGTGCGCGCGGTGGGGGAACCGTCGTCGTTGAACAGCAGCTTGCGGTTTTGTTCTGCGGGAAAAAACCCCGGCGTGATGGTGTTCACGCGGACTCCCTTCTGCGCCCATTCACGGGCGAGGAACAGCGACAGATTCAGGACCGCGGCCTTCGCTGCAGAATAGGTCACCACCCGCGAGAGTGGCAGATGGGCTGACACGCTCGCAATATTGATGATGCTTCCCTTCCCGCGCGCGACCATGGCCGGGCCAAACTCCTGGCATGGGAGAAACACGCCGCCCACGAGATTGAGGTCAAAGTTCGAGTGCCAGGCTTCCAACGGAATGTTTTCGAATGGATTATCCGCAGTGACGGTTACCTTGGGATCATTGCCGCCAGCCGCATTGACAAGGATTGTCGGCGCGCCAAAAGTCTTCACGATCGCATCGTGTGCGGCTTTCAGACTGTCGCGCTGGATGGCATCGGCGCAGAAGAACGCCGCCTTGCCCTTCTTGGCTTCGATGGCTTTGACGCGTGATTCGCCTCGTTCAGCGTTGCGACCCATCACCGCCACCGCGGCCCCGGCCTGGGCAAGGCCTTCAGCAATTGCGCCCCCAAGGGCACCCGTGGCTCCGATGACAACCGCAACTTCGCCGGAAAGATCAAATAAGTTCGTCATGGGCGGCGATTGTGGGAGAAAGGCCGCCGCGGTTGAAGCTAATTTGTCGCCTTCGGCGGCAGGTTTCAGGAACGCGATTCCTGCAACAGCCGGATGATCAACTCGGCTCCATCCCTCATGTCGTACGGCTTCGACAGCACGCTCGCCTTCAATTCGTCCAGACGCGTGCGCGCCACGTCATCCAGGTAGCCTGAAGCCAGCACGATCTTCATGTGCGGCCAGCGCTGGACAACCTGCTCGATCAGCTCAATGCCGTTCATTCCCGGCATGCTATAATCCGTGAACAACAGGTCGACGGGCTCGGGGGTCGATTCAAGCACACTCAGGGCTTCAGCGCCGCTGCTGGCGACAAGGACTTCGAACCCTGCAGCCTGCAGGAAGCTGCGTGTGAAATCGCGCAGCAGGTCCAGGTCATCGACCACCAGCACGCGCCCGGTACCCTGCGCCAGTTGCTGGTGATTTGGAGCCGGCGTGTCTGCAACTGCCTCACGCACCACGGGAAAATAGAGGTGAAATGTCGTGCCATGACCGGGAACGCTGTCCACTTCGACAAACCCTCCCGCTTCCGTGAGGACACGCTGAACGATGGATAAACCGAGGCCCGTCCCCCGCCCTTTTTCTTTGGTCGTGAAGAACGGCTCAAAGACGCGATCGAGAAGTTCGCGCGGAATTCCTGAACCCGTATCGCTGACATTGCAGCACGCAAACTCAGCATCCTCCGGCAGTTTGTGCTGCTGGCGCTGGGCCGCGGAGAGTTGCACCACCGTGTTTGTGATCGACAGCCGCCCGCCGTCCGGCATTGCATCCTGCGCGTTCACGCAGAGGTTCAGCAAGGCCTGGTTCGCGCGGGTGGGATCAATCTTGATTGGAACCGCCTCGGGCGAGGGCACCAGTTCAAGCGTGACATTTCCCCGCAGGGTCCGGCGCGCAAGCTGGCTCGCTTCGTGAATCACCTGGTTCAGGTCGATCACCGAATTCTTCTCCTCGGTGTTGCGGCTGAACGTCAGCAACTGCTGCGTGATTTCGGAAGCGCGGGAGGCGGCAATACTGATTTGCTCCGCACAGTGGTGAAGTGCCGGCGTTTCATGGAGCTGCAGCAGCAGCAGCCCAACGTTGCCGCGAATCGCCTGCAGCAGGTTGTTGAAATCGTGCGCCACACCTGCCGCAAGGGTGCCGATGATCTCCATCTTCTGCGATTGAAACAGCTGGCTCTGCAGCTGGTGATAATGCGTCTGGTCGGAAATGCTGCAGATAAGCCCGCGGACTTCCCGGTTGTGGACGAGCGGCGAAATCTTGAGGATCCAGTGCCTTTCATCGGGCGAGGCATACTGATCCTCCTGCGCCTCTCCCGTCGCAAGCACCTGCCTGAACAGGCCCTCCAGCTCGGCCCGCCGTTCTGGCGCAGGCACGTAGTCGAGCAGCAGGCGCCCCATCTCCGGAGCACCCTCCACCCGGATCCCGCCATGCTCCTCCGGCATCCGCCGCCACCCATCATTGGCGTGGGTCAGGCGGAACTCGCGGTCCACGGTGTAGATCGTCGAATCGAGCGACGTCAAAATGCTGTGGATGAAATCGGATTCCAGCCGCAGTTCCTGCTCGAGCCGCAGGCGGTCGGTGATGTCACGCTCACACGCCACATATCCCATGAACCCTCCCGCCATGTCAGATATGGGCGAAATCGTCGCTTCAACCGGGTAGCGCGTACCATCGTGACGCACGTTCGAGAGAACGCCCATCCACTCGTGTCCTTCTCGAACCGTCTCCTGGTAACTTGCAATTTTCGATTGCTCTTCGGGAGCTCGCAGAAAGGCGTCGCTCCGGCCCAGCACATCTTCAATGGAATAGCCGGTGTGAATCTGGAAAGCCGGGTTGACGAATGCGATCCGGCAGTCTGCGTCCGTGATGAAAAAAACCTCGGGCGTTGAATCGATTGCGGTAACAAGGCGCCGTACGTGAGATTCCAGCCGCATGCGGCGGCTCGCATCGCGGAACACTACGAGAAGCCGCCCATCCTCAAGGGGTGTAAGTTCCAGGTCGATCGGGCTGCAACTCGCGCCGCCCGTCGCAATCAACACCGAGTAAAGCATCTCGGGTTGCGGAAACGAACGCGCGGTGAGCTGTCGAATGTGTTTTTCCGCCGCCGCCGAAACAATGTTGAAGAGGTTCAACGCGGCGGCGTCGGCCGCCTTCAGCAGGCGAACCGCGCGGGGATTCAGAAACTCGACCTGTCCGTCGTGACGGCAGACCATCTGGGCGTCCTGCGAGGCATCGAACAGATTCTTCCACAGGTGTGCTGAGGAATGGGGCGCGGATTTTCCTTCCGCAGAACCCGGGATTGAAGCCGGCGAATCCATGTTCAGCAATAGACCACGAGCGATTGGGTGATTGGCTGCACCCGGTTGTGATTCAGCAGTTTCTCGATGTAAGTCGCGTTCAGTTGCTGTCCTTCGGGAACGAGGAGAAGCCCGTTTGCCGTGTAGATTCCCCGTGCCAGGACCATGCCAGGCCGCAGTTCCGAGAGCAGGATTTCGCGTTCCTTTCGGGGCAGCGGCGCAAGTGGAATGGCTTTGAGCAACGCCCGTACTGCTTCGGGATCAAACGCGGAGCCCGATTGCACCTTGATTTCCTCCAGGGCATCGCCGCGGTTCAGGTCGCTCGATTCAAAAGCAACGGCCACATTCAACAGCCGCGCAAGCCACGGAATATTTTCGCCCGCCAACTCGTCGGGAAACCCGGTGCCGTCAAAACGCTCGTGATGGGCGCGAATCACTTTGCCAATCTCCTCCGTGCCGTGGCCCAGCGCAGTGAGTTCCTGTCCCAGGATCGGATGCTGCTGGATGAGCGCGCGTTCGCCAGGATCCAGCGAGCTCGGATTATCCTGCCACCGCCGGATCAACTGGCGCGATAACCCGACCATTCCAATATCGTGAAGAAGCGCGGCAGCATCCAGCACCCGCCGCTCGTCACTCGACAGATTTGCAGCCGTCGCCATCGAGCGGCACAACTGCGCCACTCGGCGCGCCTGATTTCCCAGCGTGGGATAAAACGTCTGCATCGTGTGCAGGCTCAGTTCCATCGAGCGCAGCAGCGTGGCCTCCAGCGCCTGGTTCATGCTCGTGAGCTGCTGGTTCTGCTGCGCCACGAGCTTTACCTGCTGCTCGAGCGAACGATTCAATTCAATCAATTGTTCGTTCATCGCCTGGGTCGCGGCATTCAGGCGTGCGTTCTGCCGTGTCAGGTCGTATCGCTGAACCGCGTTCTTGATGGTCACCAGCAGTTCCTCGCGAAGCCACGGCTTGACGATGAACCGATAAATTTCCCCTTTGTTAATCGCCTCGATGACTGTGTCCAGGCTAAGCACCGCCGTGATCAGGATCCGCGACGCGACAGGCTGGATCTCCCGCGCCTGCGCCAGCAAATCCAATCCCATCATTCGAGGCATCCGCTGGTCGGAGATGATCACCGAGAATTCCTTCCGCCGCAGCTCAGCCAGTGCCTCTTCGGGATCCGACGTCGTGACGACATCATAATTTTCGCGCCGCAACGTTTCAAATAGCGCCACCAAAATGATCTCCTCGTCGTCGATGACCAGGATGCGATGCTGTTCGGGCGGCGTTTCCTGTGGTGCTGCGGGGTGATTCATGAAAGGTCAGGTGCGCGCCAGAACGGATCGGATGCGCGAGATGACTTCGTGCGTTTGGAGGTCGTGCGGCAACATGGCGTCAACCTGCTGCAGCATGGCTGTGTCGAACTCATCCTGATTGCAACCGAGGATCGCAAGGAAGGTTTTGACGGGCAGTTTCTCGAACTGGATGCGCTGCAACAACGCCGCGTCCTCCCGGCGCATGGCCGAGGAAAGCAGGATTACCCCGCTGAATCCGTAGTCGGGCGAGTGAAGGGCTTCGACGGCGTCGTATTCCGATGCAGCCGGAACCGCGTAAAAACCATTCGATCGGAGCAATTCCTCGAACCGCCGCCGCGCTTCGCCCGGCTGGCCCACAACGAGCATGGTATGGCGGGTGGCCGGCGCGGCCTCCTGCACCTGCTGCGTCTCTGAAAAGTCCGCCTGTGAAAACCACAGGTGAAACGTTGTTCCTCCTTGATCGCGGGTTTCGACTGCTATTGCAATTCCGTGGCGCTCGACGAACAACCGCGCGTTGTAGAGCCCGAGGCCTGAGCCTTTTCCCAGCGGCTTGGTGGTGAAGAACGGATCGAAAATGGAATGCAGATAACATCCGGGAATCCCGGCGCCAGTATCCTGGACGGAGAGACAAACAAGCGGTGCGCGCGGAAAATCTCCCACCATCGGCCGCATGCCCGCCGGCGCCTCAGCGTGCGTGGTGGTCCGAAACGTCAGCGAGCCGCCGTTGCTCATGGCATCGGCCGCGTTCAATGCGAGGTTCACGATCACCTGGCGCAACTCGACCGCATCGACGTAAATTGGCAGCTGCCCTTCCGCCAGTTCCGAACCAAGCCGCACGCGCCGGCTCAACACCTTCTGCAGGACCTGGCTCAATTCGTTCACCACCTCGTTGAGATCGTGGTAGTTGCGGTCGCCCGGCTTGCCCTGGTGCAGCTGCCGAATCCGATGCGCGAGATCGCTGGCTTGTCCCGCAGTGCTTCGGATGAGGCTCAACCCGCTGCGCAGCGATTCGTTGCCGCCAAACTCCTGTTCGAAGGTTTCCGATAACGCAACGATCCCGGTCATGATGTTGCAGAAATCATGCGCCAATCCCATCGTGAGCGTGCCCAGGTTTTCCTTCCACGACATGTTCAGCAACCGCCGCTCCGCGATCGTTTGCCGCGTGATGTCGAGCCAGATGCCTTCAAACCCCAGAAGCAGGCCGTTGTCGCTGTGAACCGGTTGTCGATGTTCCCAAAGGTAGGTGACGCGGCCGGTTTCGATGTGGCGGATGCGATACGTGCTCGTGATGCCCGCGGGATTTGCGTCAATGTTCGCGAGCCGTTCCATCAGGGCATCCGTGTCGGCCTCATGCACCACCTGCCAGAAATATTTTGAGGAACGCCGCCATTCCGGCGCGGGCACGCCCGTGAGATCCTCAATCTTGGGGCTCACGAACGCGAAGCTGAAGTCGGGCCGCTGGCTGAAGATGATGCCGGGCCAGCGGTGCATCAGGTTATCGAGCTGCGCTTCGGCGCGCACGAGGCGGTTGAACACGGCGTGCGTCGCGGCCCGGCCCCACAAGG
>Ga0196970_1000188_pt1 | contig 92308 bp, 94 predicted proteins | sample S1v_513CmetaG_FD_148672 | JGI IMG/M metagenome (GOLD analysis project Ga0196970, IMG submission 148672) | Soil microbial communities from Anza Borrego desert, Southern California, United States - S1+v_5-13C | ecosystem: Environmental > Terrestrial > Soil > Desert | place: USA: California...
AGCAAGGTGATCGTCGCCATCAACAAAGACGAGGAAGCGCCCATCTTCCAGGTCGCCGATTACGGTCTCGTCGCCGACCTCTTCAAGGCGGTGCCGGAACTGGAGCAGGCGCTTTGAAAAAGAATCCCTCCCCCAGCCCCGCTGGGGGAGGTTAGGAGGGGGGAAGGTCTATCGGGAAAATCTGGACCTTGTGGATTCTCGGACTGACCTAGCCCCCACCCTCCCCATGCTTCGCATGGGTCCCCTCCCTCCCCCGCCGGAGGCAGGGGAGGGCGAATAAAGGCGCAGCTCTCGCGCAAGCTTCGCTTGCGCTGACGCGGCAGGCTCTCAGCGGGTCCCGGTGGGACCCGCCTGCCGCCAGTCCGGTCCTATGGACCGGACGAGAGGCGGGTCCTTTGGTCCCGCCGAGAGCGGGAGAGGGTGGGGGCACGTGTGCCATTGTTTCGGCTCCCCCGGCATGAGATCCTCCTCCAGTGTGGGGGCGCCCTTCCGGTGTGCTTATGTGGTTGGTGCCTCGCACTGGAGAAACCCATGCCACCGGACACACCCAACCCCCAAGGGGACCTCTCGACACCAGACGTGCCGCGCCGGCGGGCGCTGCTGATCGTCAATACCAAGGCTCGGCAGGGACAATGCGCGCTCGACGACCTCAAGGCCGAGTGTGAGCGGGCCGGCATCTCCCTGCTGCACGTGGAGGGCCGTCGGCGGGACGACCTCGCGGGCATCATCCGAGCCCATGCCGCGGACGTGGACATGGTCATCATCGGGGGTGGAGACGGAACACTCAACGCGGCTGCGGCCGGGCTGGCGGACACGGGGCTGCCCCTTGCCATCCTCCCCCTCGGCACGGCCAACGATCTGGCGCGGACACTCGGCATTCCTCCGGATCTCAAGGAAGCGGTCCGCGTCGCCATAACCGGAAGCGTCCGCCGGATCGACCTCGGCGAGGTCAACGGGGTGCCCTTCTTCAACGTCGCGAGCATTGGTCTGAGCGTGGAACTGGCGCGGGAATTGACACGCGAGATGAAGCGGCGCTGGGGCATATTGGGCTATGCCGTGGCGGCCATACGGGTCCTAAAGCGCATGGCGCCGTTCCACGCCGAAATCCGCATCGGTGGCGAGGTTCACCACGTCAAGTCGGTCCAACTCGGTGTGGGCAATGGTCGCCATTACGGCGGCGGCATGACGGTCGAGGAGAACGCCGCTCTCGATGATGGGCAACTGGATGTCTACAGCATCGATATCCGGGGATGGTGGGAGTGGCCGCTCCTCTATCCGGCGTTTCGGCGTGGCCGGCATGGTGCCTGGAAGAATGTCCACACCTGGTATTGCCAGGAGGTCGAGATCGTCACCCGGCACCGTAGGTCGGTCAATACGGATGGGGAAATCACCACGCGCACACCCGCTCGTTTCCACGTGCGTCCAGCCGCCGTTGCCGTCGTGTGCCCTCCACCGGCCACCTGAGTCGCGGCGATTTCCCTACCACGGATGCTTCTTCCGCCACTCCGCGACGAAGGTGACGAGCGCGCCGAGCGTCGGCGGAGGCTGCCGGCGGCTGGGGTAGTAGAGGAATGGCCCTGGGAAGCTCGGGCACCAGTCGTCGAGGACGGTCACGAGGCGCCCGGCGTCGATCGCATCCCGTGCATAGCCCTCGAACGTCATCAGGAAGCCGAGGCCATCGATCGCGGCCTGCATCTGGAGGCCGGGGTTCGTTGAGGTGAGGCGGGCGGGCGGAACGATGCTGACGGTGCGACCAGCCTTCTCGAACTCCCAGGGCAACAGGGCACCGCTCGGGAACAGCGTCGAAATGCAGGGTCGATCCAGAAGATCCTTCGGCTCCTTCGGGACGCCGTGTGCCGCCAGCATCTCCGGCGTGGCGACCACGACGTAGCGTTCCGGCGGCCCCAGGGGGATCGCGATCATGTCCTGCGCGAGGTGTTCCTCGAAGCGGATGCCGGCGTCGAAGCCGGCGGCGACGATGTCGATCAGCGACGGGTCGACGACGATCTCCAGGTCGATCCTCGGGTGGCGCCTCAGGAACGGTGTGACCATCGGGGCCAGCACGAGCTGCGCGGCCGGGGCCGGCGCGTTGATGCGAAGCCGGCCCGACGGCTCGGCCTGCATACCCCGGACATGGGCCACCGCATCGACCACCTCCCGCAGGGCCGGAGCGAGGCGCTGGAGAAGCTGCTCGCCGGCCTGCGTCGGCGCGACACTGCGCGTGGTGCGGTTCAGGAGGCGGACGCCGAGCCGTTCCTCCAGGTCGCGAAGCCGCTGGCTGAGGCTGGAGACCGAAACGCGCTGTTCCAGCGCGGCACGGCGGAAGTTCCTGTGGCGCGCGACGGCCACGAAGGCGTTTAAGTCACGAAGGTCGTGATCGTCCATTGTTCGTCCTGTCGAACACGCTGTCCATGATTGTCCATCTTATCGCACGGCGCGGACTGCGCCTACAGTTGCCCCTAGGCGGCGCACCAGGGTTGGCGCCGTGGCATTTGAAGAGGTGAAGGGATGAAACATCGCACACTCGGCTCCAGCGGCCCGGACGTCTCCGCCATCGGCCTTGGTTGCATGGGGATGTCGGATTTTTATGGCCCGGCGGATCGCGCCGAGAGCCTCGCCACCATTCACGCCGCCCTGGAGGCGGGCGTGACCCTGCTCGACACCGGCGACTTCTACGGCATGGGGCACAACGAGCTCCTGATCCGCGAAGCGCTGACCGGGCGCGACCGTGACCGGGTGCTGATCAGCGTCAAGTTCGGTGCCTTGCGCGACCCCGCCGGCGGTTGGAACGGGTACGATGCCCGTCCCGCCGCGGTGAGGAACTTCCTGACCTACTCGCTGCGCCGGCTTGGGGTCGACCACATCGACATCTACCGCCCGGCCCGCCTCGATCCGGCGGTGCCGATCGAAGACACCGTCGGCGCCATCGCCGACATGGTCGCCGCCGGCCACGTCCGTCACATCGGACTGTCGGAGGTGGGCGCGGACACGATCCGCCGTGCGCAGGCCGTCCACCCGATCAGCGATCTCCAGATCGAATACTCGCTGATCTCGCGCGGGATCGAGGAGGAGATCCTGCCGGTTTGCCGCGAACTCGGCATCGGTATTACTGCCTATGGCGTCCTGTCGCGCGGCCTCATCAGCGGCCATTGGTCGAAGGACCGTGGCGCGGGGCACGACTTCCGCAGCATCAGCCCGCGTTTCCAGGGCGAGAACCTCGACCACAATCTGGCGCTGGTCGAGAGGCTGCGCGCGGTGGCGGACGGGATGGGGGCATCGGTCGCGCAGGTCGCCATCGCCTGGGTGATGGCGCAAGGCCGGGACATCGTCCCGTTGGTCGGTGCCCGTCGGCGTGACCGCCTCGCCGAGGCTCTTGGTGCGGTCGACCTCACCCTGTCGGCCGAGGATCTTGCCGCTCTCGCCCAGGCCGTGCCGCCGGGTGCCGCGGCCGGAGCGCGCTATCCCGCGGCGCAGCTTGTCCACATGGACAGCGAGAAGGGCGGCCACCACGCTTGAGCGCTCGGTTTGTTGCCATCCCCGTTGTTGGCGGTGGAGGGGACTGCCGACGCTTTTTCCCCTCCCCCTCACAAAGGGGGAGGGTGCCCGCGAAAGCGGGCAGGAGGGGGCCCTCCTGTGGGACTGTTTCGGCTGGCGGGTATCTCCCTCGGGAACCCAACCCCCTGTACATGCATTGACAGAGGACTGGGATCGCGTCTCGAGGGTTCACATGCGTTTGCGTCGGCGGCTCATGATCGGCGCCGTATTCGTCCTGCTGCTGCCGTCCAGCCGCTTGGCGGCGCATCCCGATGGTGGGCCGCCATGCGAGGCGGAGAAGGTCGCAACCCAGGCCGTCGCCAGGAAAGTGGATGCCGAGGCGAGCCCCCGGACGGACTGGTTCCTCAGGCAAACCATGACGCTGGCGCGCCGGGTCGACGTGACGCGCAGCCTGCTGGATGAGGCCACCCGCGCCGGCGTGCGGATCGTCGCGGTGTCCGGGCTCCGCTCCTTTGGGGTCATCGGCAGTTGGTATCCCGAGGGGAAGCTGATCTTCCTGGACGTCGACCGCCCCGAAACCCGTGTCACCGTCCTTGCCCACGAGCTCCTTCATGCCACGAGGGCTCTGCACGGGCGTGGGTTCGGGGTCGCCTTTGCGGCCATGACCAGGTTCGACCGTGAGACATGGGCCGTGGGATCCACCGTCGAGGAAGGCGACGCCCACGCGTTCGAGATCGAGGTCGCGGATACCCTGGACCGGATGGGTATCGACCAGCCCTTGCTGGAACTGCGGAAAGACCCGCGAACCGCCGACATCGAAGCGGCTTGGCGTCTGGCGCATGCCGCCTCCAACGGGGATCTTTCGGCAGCCCGCGCCGCCGTGCGCGACGCGTTCGCCGCGCTGCCGACATACGAATCGTACCTCAGGATGTACAAGGTGCAATACGACAACCTGATGACGGCCTGCAACGGGCCGTGATGCGGCTGCTACCTGATGGCTCCGTTCATCCGGCCTTCACGCGTCCGCGCGCCAGCCGGATGAACGGGTTGATCGGGTCACCCGATCAGGAGACACGCTCCAGTTCTTTCTCGCGCCGGATCTTCTCGTCTTTGCGCGGTTCCGCGGCGGGCTCGACACTCCGCACCACCGGATCTGTCCGACGGGGTTCGCTCCGGTTCAAGGACTCCGGCGTCTTCTGCTGCTCCCGACGGGACCAGAACGTCCAACGCTCACTGCTGTGGCACATGATTCCCTCCTCTGGCTGGATCAGATATCACAACAGCCGAGGGAGGGGATAAGTCCGTGCCAAGTCCTCTGCACGGCCCCCGGCTGAGCCGTGCGGTCAATCGGCCGGTTTGTCGGCGACACCGGTGCACGGGAAGCTTTGGCGCTGTTGATGCCGTGAACGCATAGTAGGAGGCACCATGCCCACGCATCGCGACAATCGCACCGACAAGCCGTCTGTCATCGACCTCGTCACCGACCCCGAAAAGTTCGATCAGTGGCAACATCAGCGCGAGCGCGAAGAGGCGGCGGACAATCAGCCAACGGATGACGGCCGAGAGAATCGCCGGCCGACCGAGGAGCCGCGGGACCGTCCCCCCGATCGGGATTGAGGGGGGCGGCTCCGCTCCTGGGGTGTCCAGTTGCGTTTCGTCATCACATCGCAGCGACCGTTTCCGCCGCGTGGCCGAATCTGCGTTCCATCTCGCGGCGGAACCGCACCTCGTCGGTTTCGCGCATCTCGACGTCCGACCAGCGCACCACCTGTCCGGCCGCGACGTCGCGCAGGAGCCGGACGTGGTGCGCCAGCCCGATGGGCAGTGCGCCTTCGGCCAGGCTGCGCTCCGCCGGCATGAGGCGTCCCCAGACGGTGTAGCCGCCCTCTCCGTCGAGCATTTCGCCGGCGGAGAGGGCGCGCTTGGCCACTGCCACGGCGTCGCCGCGAAAGGCCCGCGACTGGCCCGTCGGTTCCCCGCGCAAAGCGGCCGAAAGGACGGAGATGCCGAGTTCGAGGCCAATGAGGTGGAACGGCTTGTACATGGCGGCATAGCGGCCGCTGGCGTCGGTCTTCAGGCCGTATTGGCGGAAGCAGGCGCTGGCGTAGTCGTTGGGCGCCTTCAGCACGACATAGACGCCCCATCGCAGATCCCGGTACACCGGGCGGCCGTCGCGTTCCAGCGACGACACCACCTCCACCATGCCCTCGGCTTCCAGGACGCCCCCCTCCGAACGCGGCCGCAGCACGTGCGGCAGATCGTCGACGCCGCAGGGCGGGAAGCCGAGACCGTCACTGGGAACCTTCAAGTCGCAGGCGTTGGCGATCGCCGCCATCTCGATCGCCGACTTGGTGCCGTCGAGGAAGGAGTTGAACATCTGCGGATTCATGCCGGCCTGTCGCGCCTCCTCGGGCGTCAGGCCGTAATGGCCCCACACGTCGTCGGGGGTGACGGTGTTGTAGAGGGGCAGGTATTTCGTCCCCTTGCCCGCCGCGACGACCGTGAATCCACAGGCGCGTGCCCAGTCGATCATCTCGGCGGTCAGTGCCGGTTGGTCGCCGTAGGCCATGGAGTAGACGACCCCCTTGGCGCGGGCTTCCTCGGCCAGCAGCGGGCCGGCCAGAACGTCGGCCTCGACGTTGACCATGACCACGTGCTTGCCGGCCTGGATCGCCGCCCGCGCGTGCGCAATGCCGGCGGCGGGCGAACCGGTGGCCTCCACCACCACCTCGACGTCGGGATGGGCGCAGCCCTGGGTTCCCGCTTCGACGAAGTCCGTGCGGGCGATGCGGGCCTCATCCCAGCCGACCCGGCGGCAGGAGTCCCGGGCCCGCTCCGGGTCGAGATCGGCGATGACGGCCACCTCCAGTCCCGGCGTCGTCGGCACCTGGGAGAGGAACATCGAGCCGAACTTGCCGGCGCCGACGAGCCCGACGCGGACGGGCCGGCCTTGCCCGGCACGCTCCAGCAGAAGACGGTGCAGGTTCATCGCATCGCCCTCATTCCGCCGCCAGCGAGCGGGTGCGCGCGTATTGCAGCAGCGCATCGTCGGCCACGGCCTCGATCGGCGTGAAGTCCCGGTGGGCGATCCACTCCGGCCGCGTCGGCTTGCGGATGTAATTGGAGACGGCGCACAGGGTCAGATAGACGATCTTGCGGGGGTAGGGGGTGATGTTGCCGGCCGAGCCGTGCACCAGATTGCCGTGGAACATCAGCACCGCTCCCGGCTTGCCGGTGGGTGCCACGATCCCTCCCTCCTCGACCAGCCTGGTGACCGTGTCGTGGTCGAGCGTCCACAGCGGGTAGGACGTGGTCTGCGTGTCGTGGCCGGCGGCGAGCACGCCGTGCTTGTGGCTGCGCGGGATCAGCATCAGTGGGCCGTTGATCGGCATCACCTCGTCGATGAAGACCGAGATGTTCATGGCCCGCGGCTCCGGCATGCCGTCGTCACGCGCCCAGGTGCCGTAGTCCTGGTGCCACTGCCACACTTCCCCTTCGAAGGCGGCCTTGGCGTTGACCTTGAACTGGTGCATGTAGAGCTTTTCACCGAACACCTGTTCGACCGGCTCGATCAGGCGCGGATGGGCACCCAGCAGGCGGAACGCCTCGTTGTAAGTGTGAGCGGCGAAGGCTGTGCGGGGCGCGCCGCTCTTTTCGCGCCAGACCTCCTGGCGCTCCGAACGATAGATCTCCTCCGCCGCTTGGCGCAGGACGTCGACCTCCTCCGCCGAGAAGCAGTCGGGCAGGAAAATGAAGCCTTGCTCGTCAAAATCTCGGAGTCGGCTGGGCGTCAGCTTCATGGTCGCCTCCCTTCGACGATGATGTCAGCATCGGCGGCGCCGGGCAGCTGTCGGCGCTTCACCCGCTGAATTCGAGATTGAAGGTGGTCGCACGATCACGTGCGGCAAGAAGTGCTGACGGAGGAGATGCGAAAGCCGCAGCTCGCAGGATGGGCCGCCGTCGCCTTTCACTCGGACCGTTCGGTCTGCTGTCGTCAAGCTGGCGTCGCCGGCAGCAGCTCGAATTGGGCGAACCATTGGCCCGTGCCTTCTGGCGCCGTGGCATCGTAGTACAGCTCGGACATCCGCAAGCGGCCGGCGGCCCCCAGCTCGGGACCGGAAATCATGGTGTGGAATCGCTCGCCGCCGAAGATGCGGTGCGTCATGGTGAGGTAAAGCCGCGACAGCATGCCGTCGCGCAGTATGGTCTCCAGCATGCGCGGTCCGGCCAGCAGATACAGGCTGCGGAAGCCGAGCCCGCCAAGCTGCCGCACCAGCGGCGCCCCCTCCACCAAGTTGCCCTTGCCAGCGATGATCACCGGGTAGCCCTCTGCACGCAACGCCTCGACCCTCTCGGCCGGTGCCTTCGCGCCCACGGCGATGAAGACGCGCTGGGCGTTCAGCGCAAGCGACTTGGGAAGCGGGAAGTCTAGGCTCGAGCTGGCGACCACGACGGCCGGCTGTGGTGGCAGGCCGTTCTCTTCGCGCCATAGGGCAAGGTCCCGGCCGGCATCGCGCGTCCCCACTTGCAGGACGTCGTCCAAGCGACCGGCCGCAACGTCGCGCAGATAGCCGCTGTGGGTGATTAGGCAGTCGGCCTGCGCCTGCAACTCGAGGAACAGGCGGAAATCGTTGTCGCTGGTCAGCCCCGCCGGCAGATGGCTCGCCCCAGTGCCGGGGTCTCGCAGGGCGATGCGGCCGTCCAGACTACAGACGAAGCTGGCGTACACGAACGGCATGGCGGCACTGCCCAGCACGTGTACCCTGTGGGCAAGGTATGTCCCCTGAAGTGCGACGTCTTCCGGCGAGCCCGGGTACAGCCTTAAAATGCGCGCAGCCATCGTTAATCATAGCATCTCAGGCCAGGACGCGGAACACCGGCTCGGGTCGGGCCAGCAGGTCGGCGCGGAGCGCTTCCACGGCGGTGTCGTCGCGCAGCACGCGGGGCAGGGGGATGGGCACTTCGGCGACCACACGGGCGGGCGCCGGCGACAACACCAGGAGCCGACGATGGCGTCCACCGAGCCGGCTTGCAGGGCGATCTGCGTGGCCTGGTTGCTTGCGAGCTCGACCACGTTCAGCGTGATGCCGGCATCGACGTCAAAGCCATTGTGATGGATGGTGTCCAGTTCCCACGTCACGGTGCCGAATTTCAGAACGCCGACGGTGACCGTCGGAGGATCGGCGGCGGCCGTCGCCGGCAGGGTCGCCAGAAGCGACAGCAGCGCCATGCGCAGCCAGCGCGCGATCGGGGTGAGAACCATGCCGCGCTCCTCGTCCTTTCGCCTACGATACGGCCCCGCGTCCGTGCGGGATATTCGACCATCGGGCAACTTGACGCTTTCTGCCGGAGCCGTTCGCGGCTCTTCCCCCTAGAATTTCAGGGTCATCTGGGCGTTCACGTACGTCGTATCCCTTGCCAGCGCCGCCTTCAGGGCGTTGCCGGGCAGGAACCTGGCGACCGTGGTGCGCATGATTATGTTGCGCAGTGGTGTCCAGGTGATCGTCAGGTTGGGCATCCGGCCGATCACGTGTCCGGGCGTCAAGGCGGTCACGGCATAGGCGTTGGTGCCGTTGGCACCCTTCCAGTTGCCGTTGTAGACGGCGTCGCCGGTCGTATAGCGCCATAGGAACGCATAATAGAAGTCCACCGAGAGCCCCGGGGCGGGCGTGACACGGATGCGCGGTGCTATGTCGTAGAAGTTTGTCGGCGAGAAGAAGCTGTTGGGCAGGTAATAGAGGGTATCGGGGAAGAGCGGTTGATAGGTGCGGAGCGTCCGATCCGCCCTGCTGGCGCCGCCCGATGCCCCGTCGATATGGGTGCCGATCCGCGGGCGCCAGGGCAGGTCGGTGAAGGTGTAGGCCGTATCAGTGTTGAACGCCCAGGCATCGACCTCGAAGCTGCCGTAGCTGCCACGCTGGATCGCCGCATCCCAGTCGTAGGTGACTGGGCCGATCCCGCCGTAATAGCGCAGGCCGAAGGTGTGCCGGCGATCCAGGCTGGCCAGGAATCCCTGGGTCGCCGACACGGTCGGGCTCACGCGCAGCGCTTCGACGTTGTACAGCCCTGTGCCCGGGCCGTTGTTGCCCGGCACGGCGCGGAAACCGTAATAGAAGGCGTCGAGGGACGAAACCACCTGCTCCCCGAGCATGGAATACGCCGGCAGGTCGATGCTGCTGTACACGCCCCACAGATTGCGGTCGGGATTGTTGCTGCCGGCGAAGTAGCCTTTCTCGTATCTGTAGGCGTTGTAGGCGAACGCATCGACGCGGGCGCTTCCCCAGTCGGCATAGGTTCGGACGCCGTTGAACACCGGGTCTGGCAGGCTGGTCGCTATGTTGGCGGCGACGTTGTGGCTGTTGCCGAAAAAGAGCGCTTGGCGGCCGACGCGGATTCCGGTCCGGGCGTCTCCCACCGTCTGCATAAATTCGGCAAAACCGTTGATGATTTCGAGGTTGTTGCGCTGGCTCGCCGGGATCACGGGGCCGGCCCCGTGGCCGGTCTGCTGGGCGTGCCAAAGATCCGCGTACAGGCGGACATGCTCGCCGAGATGCAGGTCCGCCCCCAAAGCGTAGCGCCGCTTGTGCAACGCGCTGTCGAACGGCGGTCTCGGGCTGGCCAGCCGCAGCGGCGCCCCCGGTGTCGTCGGTACCGTCGCCGATGGCGCGATGCGAAAGTTCTTGTTCTCCGTATAGTCAAACCGATAACGCACTTCGCCGTTCAAGGACAGATAGGCATCCCCGCTCTCGTTCAAAGGGATGTACTTGAGTCGATCGATGACGGATGCCGCCTTCGCGGGGGTGCGCAAATAGCTGTAATCTTCATCATGGCGGATGATGTGAGAATTGTTTTGGCCGAGACTTTTTCCCTTGTAATAACGGGGACGTTGGTTGTTCTGGCTTGCAGAAGGTGCGTTGTCCGATTTCTCGGTCTGAGCCGGCGCCGCGCTCTGGGCAGCCGCGATTCCGGCCGTGATAGGCCAGCAGACGCACAGAAGGAGAATGGCGCGGAGAGGCAGGCGCAATGTTGAATGCAGATTCAAGGAGAAGCAAAGGCTGTGGATTCTTGCTTTCCTCCTTTGTATGTTCTCCATCGTGTACCATTTTTTAAATTTATAAGGATTCTAATCGGCGGTAGCGATAATTTCCAGTATTCGGATTCTTCGGCGAACTGCAATTGGCATATAGTCGGACTGCAATTGGCATATAATTATTGTATGGGTTGACGGTGCGGAGGCGCACTTCGGGAGACCGACAGGGGGAGCCCCCAACCATCCGTCAGGACCGCCACGGAGACTTGTCGGCTTCCCTCTGGGCCTCGGCGTGGCCAAGACCGATGTCCTTCAGCATGCGATCATCGAAGGAGGCCAGGGTGCGCCGCTGCCGCGCCCGTTCCCGCCATGTCACCGCCGTGCCGACGGCGCGGGCAAAACACCGGCCACGTGGATGATCCACCGCCCTCCAAGGCGCAGGATCGAGGCGTTCATGGCGGTTTCCCGATTGGCCGGCGGGAGCGCGGCGACGCGTCCCCGCCGGGTGCCAAGCCGTTACCGGCGCATGCCGAGAGTGAGCATGAAGGTGCGCGGCACATGGATGCCGTCGCCCTCGCGGAAGCGTTCATAGAAGGCGACGAAGTCCCGCTTCAGCGCGGCGCGACGCTCGTCGTCCAGGCTGGCGGCCAGGGTGCGCGTCGGGCCGTAGCCGGTTACGAAGGTGTTCCAGGCCGCCTCGCCGCCGGTCTCGACGTAGTGGCTGGTCTCGGTCGTGACGGTCAGCTCGAAGGCGTCCCCGAGCAGTTCCTGCAAGCGCTCGCGGCGCCCCCAGTCGAAGGGGGAGACGGCGGGTGGTGCCGCCATGTACGGGCGCATCACCGCGAACATTTCGGCGAGGGTACCGTCGGGCGTCCAGGTGGCCAGGGCCAGCCGGCCGCCTGGCCGGCACACGCGGGCGAGTTCCCGGGCCGCCGCCTCGGGCCGGCTGACGAACATGACGCCGAAGGTCGAGACCACGGCGTCGAAGCAGGCGTCCGCGCAGGGAAGCGCCTCGGCGTCGCCCAACCGGTAGTCGATGGCGAGGTCGCCGGACAGGGTGCGCGCTGCGTCCAAAAGGCCGGCGGCGATGTCGATCCCGGTGACGCGCGCGCCGCGCCGGGCGCAGGCGCGCGCCGTAATGCCGGTGCCGGTCGCCACGTCGAGGATGTGCTCGCCCGGCTGGGGGGCCAGCTTGGCGACGGTCGCGTCGATGCCGTCGTAGACGCCACGGATGATTTCTTCGTAATCCCGGCCGCCCGAACTCCACACGGCAGCGGCACGTTCGTTGTGCGGCTGAATGGTGGGGGCGGTGGTGATCTGGCTGTCCATGGCATCCTCCTTGTTCAAAGGGCGCACCCGACACCGTCGGGCTTCGGTGGGAAGGATCGCCGGGCACCGTCTGCCGGGCGTTAGACGAAGCGTCAAGGAAGCGTCAAAAGACATCCCCCCTCCTTCAGAGGTAATCCCTGCCCGGCCGAAGCGCCTCTGACGGCCCTGGCGCCGGCCTGCTATGGTTCCGGCGTGGGCAACCTCCTCCACGGTGCGAGATGGACGGACCGACGCTTCGGTTGCTGGGCGACTTCGCGCTTGCCGATGCGGGCGGACGAACGCTCGCCCTGCCGGGGCGGAAGGCGCAGATGCTGCTCGCCTGCGTGGCGCTGAACGCGGCGCGGCCCGTGTCCCGGGAGCGTCTGGCCGGCCTGTTGTGGGATGATCGCGACGACCGGCGGGCCGGGCATAGCCTGCGCCAATGCCTCATGGAACTGCGCCGCCTCGGGGAGCGAGCCGGAGGCGACGTGATCCGTACAGACAAGGACACGGTCTCGCTGGCCCTGCCGGCCGAACGCGTCGACGCGCTGGTGGTCGAGCGCTCCGCGCGGGAGGGAACGGCCGATGCCCTGCGCGCCGCCGCCCGCCTGTGCACAGGCGTGCTGCTGCCGGGAGGGGAGATCGGGACGGAAGGTTTCGACACGTGGCTGGCCGGCGAGCGTGCGCGGTTCGTCCGGCTGGCGGCCGGCATCTTCGCACGTCTGACCGCATTGTGCGAAGCGCAGGGTGACTGGGATGGCGTCGCGTCGACGGCCGAGCGCTGGCTGGCGCTCGACCCGGCCTGCGAGGAGGCGCACCGCAGCCTGATGCGCGTGCACGCGCACGCCGGGCGGCGCTCGGACGCCATACGGCAGTACCAAGTCTGCGTCGAGGCGGTGCGCCGCTGCCTCGATGCCGAGCCGGAGGAGGAAACGGTCGAGCTGATGCGCCGCGTCCGCGACCGCCCGCCGGCCGCGCCTGCGGCGGCGAGGCCTGCCCTGGAGATCGTGGGTCTCCACGAGACGGAGCGGCGGGACGTGCCCGACAGGCCGTCTCTGGCCGTGCTGCCCTTCGGCACGCTGGGTGGGCCGGCCGAAGGCGGCGGGTTTGCCGACGGCCTCACCTACGACATCCTGGTGCGGCTGTCGCGGCTGCGCTCGCTGTTCGTCATCGCCCGCGGCTCGTCCTTCCGCTTTCGCGGCGCCCAGATCGATCCGCGCACGGTCGGACGCGCGCTCGGCGTGCGCTATCTCGTCACCGGCTCGGTCCGCACTCATGACGGGCGGCTGCGGCTGACGGTGGAACTGGTGGAGGCCGAGACCGGCACGACCGTGTGGGGCGACGTCTTCGAGAGGCGCCTGGACGACGTGTTCGCGATCCAGGACGAGCTCACCACGCGCATCGTCGCCGCGTTGGAGACCGAAATCGAGGCGGCGGAAATACGGCGCGCCTTGATGCGGCCGCCGGCCTCGCTGGATGCGTGGAGCGCCTATCACCGCGGTCTGTGGCATATGTTCCGGTTCACCCGCGACGACAACGAGACGGCGCGCGGCTTCTTTCAGCAGGCGCTCCGGCTCGATCCGCTGTGCGCCCGGGCCCACGCTGGCCTATCGTTCACCCATTTCCAGGACGCTTTCCTGCATCGCACCGGCGACCGACGCGGCGAGGCCGACCGCGCCTACCGCTTCGCCGAGCAGAGCGTCGCGCTGGACGAGCGTGACCCGACGACGCATTGGGTCTTGGGGCGTGCGTTGTGGCTTCTCGAGCGGCAGGACGATGCGGTCGAGGAACTGGGCCTTGCGGTCGATCTCAACCCGAACTTCGCGCTCGGCCATTACTCGCTCGCCTTCGTCCAGGCGCAGGGCGGCGATGCCCTGGAGGCACTCCACGCCACCGATCTGGCGCAGCGATTGAGCCCCTTCGACCCGCTGCTGTTCGGCATGCTGGGGGTGCGGGCGCTGGCCCACCTGAACCTGGGGGACTACGCGCAGGCCGCGGTCTGGGGCGAGCGGGCGGCGCGCCGGCCGAACGCCCACGTCCACATTCACGCCATCGCCGCCTTCTGCAACGTCCTGGCCGAGCGGCACGACGCGGCACGGGACTACGTCCACCGGATCAAGGAGACGGCACCGTCCTATCGATGCGGCGACTTCCTGGCAGCGTTCCACACGCTGCGGCCGTCCATGGCCGGCCTCATTCGCCGTGCCGGACCTGCCATCGGCATTCCACCCTGAGCAGGTCCGCGGTGGTTCCGCGAGGCGCAGCCGGAAGACGGGCCGTCATCCGAACGTGCCGAAGGGAATTCTGCTTGGCAGGATCAGATCGGGATTCACATACAGGCAGGATTGGCGTTCGGCGGCATAAAAACCGAAAGGAGGGCTGTACTACCTTACCAGCAATGACGAGATCCTCCGGAATTCTGTTTGCTCTGAGTCAGTTACCCCGCCTTGCTCGCACCAGGGTGCATCTGCCGCAGCCGCCCATTACCTTCCGGCAGATGCCAATGCGCTCCAATCCATGAGTCCCTTGATTCCCCTATGCTTCCCGCTCTTCCTAAAATGGGGAGGCGAGCATGCGGTCAACTCCAGGTGCACGGCTTTTCATACTGACAACGGCAATACTGTTCATCGCTGTATCGTGGCCATTTTTAGCAAAGGCTGACTGCGATCGGCAGAAACTTGCGGCTGAAGCCGCGTTACGCCGGCACACGGAGATCATGGTTGCAAGTTTACTGTGTGACTCGTACTCGAGATCCTTTTTCGGTGGACAGCGCCCTTACGCTCTTTACAGGGTGTTCACCGCGAGACATAGCCAGCTCATTGGCGACTGGGAGCGGCAGCTTGCCTTGAAGGCCGGCCAGGAGCAATTCGACTTCTGGCGCACGGAACTTGCCAATGAAGTGGCCCGCGCGGATTTACAAAGAGCCTCGGCTGTCGGCACCGATGCCTATTGCGCGTACGCCAAGGGCGTCATCGAGACCGCAATGCGGCTCTCCAGGCAGGAGGTTCTCGCTTTTGCCTCGCTGGACGGCGTGTTGCAGGGAGGTGGCGCGGGTAAAGACGGTCCTGGGCAGTGCCGTTGATCAGGCGATGCGGACGGAGCTCGGGTGTTCGACATCGGGCATGCGGTTGAGCCTCTCGACGGCGATGGCGACCTCGGTGACCTGAGCCCCGTCCTTCCTCACTCACCTCCATTCACTATGATGGCGGCAAAGCCAAAGAAACTGTTTCGAAAATCGAAACGCTTTCAATGGGATGAGCGACCGAATAACGGCAAATATAGATTGGTGCGCTGTATGGATTGTCCTTCTTGCGTTATGGCGGTTGTTGACATTTTATAAATGTCGCGTCAATATAACTTGATGACGTGAAGCCATCCGAAATTGTTCAAATAAAAGGGTGGAGAACGTTACGGTGCATCTGGCGGAGAATCCCATGCGGGTCTTGCTCGTGGAACCGAACGACTTGATCGCTGAAGCCTTCGGCCGTCAACTTAAGAATGCTAAAATTCAGTATGCGCGTGTCGATGCAGGCGAGGTGTGGGATCTGCTCAAGGGAAGCGACGGTTTCGCTGCGGACGACGCGGTCATGGTCGGGGGCATCCCCAATCCCGTCGAATGCATCGCGCTGCTGCGCCGGCACGCGGTGAAGGCGCCTATTCTCCACGTGATCGACCGGCGCTGCACCGCAACGACGGTAGCGGTGCTTCAGGCCGGAGCCGACGACGTCCTCGTGAAGCCCGTGGTCAGCTCGGAGATCCGGGCTCGGATCGAGGCAAGACGCCGACGCACGCACGGGCTGGCCAGCAATGCCGTAGTTGTCGGCCGCATGACCGTCTTTCTCGACGGCCGAGACCCGGAGATCGACGGTGTGCCCCTGCGCCTGAGCCGGCGCGAACACGCCATTCTATCCGTCCTGGCGCTGCATCATCGCCGCGTTGTGTCGAAGGAGCACGTTTACGAGAGCGTCTATGGCCCGTCGGACTCGAAACCGCTCGATAAGGTCATTGATGTGTATCTTTGCAAGCTGCGCAAAAAGATCGCCGACGCGACCGGCGGCGGATGCTACATCGAAACCGTCTATGGCCGTGGATTTAAGCTTGAGGCCCCGGATGTAGCCGTGACCGCCCGCGAGGCGCCGGTCAGTCCGCGGGAGGGCTTCTGCACAGCGCGATCAGCTCCGATTGGCTGAGCTCGCCGATGGGCTGGCCATTGAACAGCAGCACGTCGCCGTACAGGGTCAAGCGCCCGACCTCGACGAGGTCCCCCCACTTGGCCGCGGAGGGCGGCACCTGCAGCCCGAGCCGCCGCGCGAGGCTCAGGGTGACCGGGATGTCGACGTAGTTCACGATCTGCTGGCCGGCGGAGCCGTGGACGTCTGCGGGCGCCACCGGACGGCCGAGCACGTCGACGCCCGGCGTGTAGGTGACGTCGGCGCTCGGCACATATTGCGGCAGCAGGCGGCAGACGCTGGTGTCGAACGGCTCCGCCACCGCCAGCTTGGTGGCGAGCGCCACGGTCAGTGCGGCGCCGCAGGACCATTGGAGTCGCCCAGGATGGCGCGGGCAGGCGCGGGCGGGCGGCCTCATGCCTCGTCCTCAATGGCCGGCCGGAGGTTGAGGCTGACGATGGCGGCCCTGGCATCCTCGTCCTCCTGGCCGGTGATCGCCGAAAGCAGCATGGCGGCAGCCACCACCCCCTCCTTGTGCGACGTCAATCGGGACAACCCGCGTCCCAGTGCCTCCTGGGTTGCCTCCTGGTAGGCGTCCTCGACCATATGCCTCGTTGCCGCGTCCACGAACAGTCCCTCTTCGTTTCACCTTTCCCTCGAACCGGCTCAGACCCGGATCGAGCGGGCGCCGTCCGACCGCGTGGCCTGGGTGGCGTACAGCTTGGCCAGCAGCTCCGGCGGCAACCGCGCGGCTGCGGGCTCCGTGGTGCCGTTGGCCACGCCGGGCGTCCGGGCAGTCCGGCGCAGGGCCTCCGCCAGCGCTTCCGACGACGCCGCGCCGGGTGCCCGCACCGCCTCCGGTGCCGTCGCCGGCTTCATCCAGGGCAGTGCCGGTGCCGGCCCGGCGGTGGCGGCTTCCGGTTCGCCGGGCTTCGCCGCCAGCGTTCGCAGGTGTCCGCCGACGCTGTCGCCGCTGATGCCCTCGAAGACGGTGCTGGCCGCGCTGCCGAGCAGGCCGAGCGGTCCGCCGAACAGGTATCCGCCCACTAGGCGCGCCGGCGTGCTGATCTTGCTTCCGGTCGCCGCCTCATAGAGCGTCGAGACCACCGGAACGTGGTGCAGCGGGTTGATGGCATCGAGCACGTCTCCGAAGCTCAGCGCTTCCGGAGAGTCCGGCTTCGCGGCTTGTTTAGCCGGGCGGGGGGTGGGCGGACCGCTGGGAGCAAGGGCCTGGGCCGGCAGCTTGGCGTCAACGCTCATCACGCACCTCCGGAAACGGTCAGGAGTGAGTTAAGGCGCGCGAACGCGTCGGCCGAGGCGGTGCGGTCATCCTTGCCTTGACGCAGGAAGTCTTCGAGATGGGGATGCACCCGTACCGCGGCGTCGACCTCCGCATCGGAACCGCGCTTGTAGGCGCCGATGCGGATCAACTCGCGCATGTTGTCGTAAGTCGCGGCGAGCATCCGCGCCTGGCGGACGAGGCGGTTCTGCTCCGGGCCGTGGCAGCCGGGCAGGGTGCGCGACACGCTGCGCAGGACGTTGATGGCCGGGTAGCGCCCCTGCTCGGCGATCCGGCGATCGAGCACCACGTGGCCGTCCAGAATGCCGCGGACGGCATCGGCGATGGGCTCGTCGTGATCGTCGCCGTCGACCAGCACGGTGAAGATGCCGGTGATGTCGCCCTGCCCCTCGGTACCCGGGCCGGCACGCTCCAGCAGACGCGGCAGCTCCGAGAAGACGCTCGGCGGGTAGCTCTTGCTGGTCGGTGGTTCGCCGCTGGCCAGTCCGATCTCGCGCTGCGCCATGGCGAAGCGGGTCACGCTGTCGATCAGGCACAGCACGTGCAGCCCACGGTCGCGCAGCTCCTCCGCCACTGTCATGCAGAGATAGGCCGCCTGCCGGCGCATCAGCGGCGGCTCGTCCGAGGTGGCGACAACGACCACCGAGCGGGCGAGGCCGTCGGCGCCGAGGTCGTCCTGGAGAAACTCGCGCACTTCGCGACCACGCTCGCCGACCAAGCCGATGACGATCGCGTCGGCGTCGGCGTAACGCGCGAACATGGACAGCAAGGTCGACTTGCCCACGCCCGATCCGGCGAACACGCCCATGCGCTGCCCGCGGCAGACCGGCACGAAAGCATCGATGGCACGAACGCCGGTGTCGAGCTTGGCACCGACCCGCCGGCGCTGGCAGGCCGCCGGTGGCGCGTTGCGCAGGGGCCGGCAGTGCTCGCCGTTCCGCAAGGGACCCAGCCCGTCCACCGGCTGGCCCAGCGCGTTGACGACGCGGCCCAGCCAGCCCAGGCCGGGACGCAGCGTGAACGCCGCGTCGTCGGTGACGGTGGTGCAGCCCTCGGTGACGCCGTCAATGTTGTCGAAGGCCATCAGCAACGAGCGTCCGTTGCGGAAGCCGACCGTCTCGCACAGCACCCGCTCGCCGCCACGGGTCACCGCGTAGCACTTGTCGCCAACGGCCAGAACCCGCTGCAGCCCGTCGACCTCGAGCGTCATGCCTGTAGCGGTGCGGACTTCGCCGCGCCACGTGCGCATCGGCAGCCGCTCGATCTCCGCGATCAGGTTGGACAGAACGCGCATGCAGGGATGCTCCAGCGGTTGTCGAACGACGGCATGCTAGCGGGGCGAATTTAAATCCGGTTTTAAACCGGCGCCGGCATTTTGGGTTTGTCTTCGCGGAGGACGAAAAAGATGGATTTTAACAGTATTGGTTTGTTTCGGTTGGCCGGTGCCCGGCTGGATCACTTGGCTCAGCGGCAGCGGCTGATTGCGGAGAACGTCGTCAATGCGAACACGCCGGACTACCGTGTCAAGGACGTGAAGCCGTTCGAGGCGCTGCTGGGCGGCATGAAGCCGGTGGCGGTCGCACAGACCTCGTCCATGCACCTCGCCAGCACCCGTCCGGCCGACATCGTCCGCGAGGCGCGCCGGCCCGACATCTGGGAGGTGTCGCCCGACGGCAACGCCGTGGCGCTCGAACAGGAAATGAACAAGGGCAGTGAAACACGCGACGCGTTCGCTCTGACCGCCGGCCTCTTCCAGCGCAACGTGCAGATGCTGCGCATGGCCTGGAAGAGCTGATCCCGGGAGACCACCCATGATGACCGATCCTTTGAGCGCGACCATACGCATCGCCACCTCCGGCCTCCAGGCGCAGGGGACCCGGCTGCGCGTCGTCGCCGAGAACATCGCCAACGCCGATTCCACGGCGCAAACGCCGGGCGGCGACCCTTACCGCCGCAAGACCATCTCGTTCGCCTCGGCCGTCGATCGCGCCACCGGCAGCGAGACCGTCAAGATCAAGCAGATCGGCCGCGACCGCAGCGACTTTCAGCTCGTCTACGACCCGTCGCACCCGGCGGCGGACGAGAAGGGCTACGTCAAGCACGCGAACGTCCAGCCGCTGATCGAGATGATGGACATGCGCGAGGCCAGCCGTTCCTTCGAGGCGAGCGTCAACGTCATCGAGCAGGCGCGCTCGATGATGACGCGCATGGTCGACCTGCTGCGAAGCTGAGGAGAATCCCAATGATCGAGATGCCCGTCGGCCGCGTCGCCAGCGCCTACGCCCTGCACAGCCTGACCAGTCCGCGTCCGCCCGTCGACGCCAGCGCCATCGGCGCGGCGACCGGCACCAGCGCCGTCAATCCCGGCGCGGAGGCTGCCGAGACGTCGTTCGGCGACTTCCTGGACCGGCAGATCGCCCAGTCCGTCGACACCGTGAAGGAGAGCGAGCGGGTGTCCATGGCCGCCATCGCCGGAAAGGCCAGCGCCCAGGACGTGGTCCGCTCGGTCATGGCCGCGGAGATGACGTTGCAGACCGTCGTCTCGATCCGCGACAAGATGGTCCAGGCGTACCAGGACATCATGCGCATGGCCGTTTGAGCGGGCGCCGGACCATGAACGAGGCCGACGTTCTCGAAGTCCTGCGCACCGGGATCTGGACGACGCTCCTGGTCGCCGCCCCGGCGCTCTCGGTGGCCGTGCTGGTCGGCGTCGTCATCTCGCTGGTGCAGGCGCTGACCCAAGTGCAGGAGATGACGCTGACCTTCGTGCCGAAGATCGTCGCCATCCTGGTCACCACGGTGCTGGCTCTGCCCTTCATGTTCAGTGCGCTCGCCACCTACGCGGAGCGCCTGAGCCAACTCATCGTCTCCGTCGAGTGACGATCCGTGCGCAATGTGCTGCCTGCCCTGCTGTGCGCCGGCCTGCTGGTGTCCCTGTCGGCTCCGGCAAAGGCCCAGCACGCAGCGCAGATCGGCACTTGGGGGCCGCAACTCTACGCGATGGCGACGCCGCCTGCGTTGCCCCACGCACGAGCGCTGCCCCCCGAGGCTATCTGCATCGACGCCATCCTGGCGGCCGAGCGCGAGGCCGGGCTGGCCGACAACGCGCTGCTCGCCATGGGGTTCACCGAGGCGGGGCGGATGACCGCCGACCGCCTATTCACCGTCTGGCCGTGGACCGTGAACGCCGAGGGGCAGTCGCAATACTTTGAGACCCGCGACGCCGCCGTCGCCCACGTGCAGGCGCTGCTGGCACGCGGCGTGCGCTCCGTCGACGTGGGCTGCCTGCAGGTGAACCTCAAATGGCACCCGGGGGCCTTCCCGGACTTGGCCACCGCCTTCGAGCCGCAGGCGAACGCCGCGTACGCGGCGCGCTTCCTGGCGGAACTGAACCGCGAGCACGGCTCCTTCGAGGAGGCGATCGGCCATTACCACTCGGCGCAGGCGGAGAGGCGCGCCGCGTACCGCCAGCGGGTCGTCGGCAACCGGCGCTGGGTAGCGCACGCCATCGACTATCTGCGCACGCTTGCCGCCGGACCGCGCGTGGCGACGCCGGTTTGGGGCAAGGCCGACCTCGGCCGTCTGTCGTTCCTGTCCAGCCTTTACGCCAGCGGGCCGACCCGGCCGCTGTTGCCGGACGCCGCCCATGAGCGGTGACGTCCGCCTTTGGAGCCGTGCCCCATGAGTATGACCGGTGGCTTCCGCTCGACGATGAACACCCTAGGGACGGTCGGCTTCGCCAACCGCGACGTGATGTTCGCGGTCGGCATCGTGCTGGTCCTGGCAGTGCTGTTCCTGCCGATCCCGACGTGGCTGCTCGACCTCGGGCTGGCGCTGTCGCTGTCGGTCAGCGTGCTGATCCTGATGGTTGCGCTGTGGATTGCCAAGCCGCTGGATTTCTCGTCGTTCCCCACCGTGCTGCTGGTGGTGACGATGCTGCGCCTTGCGCTCAACATCGCCTCGACGCGCCTGGTGCTGAGCCAGGGCCACACCGGCACCGCTGCGGCCGGTCACGTCATCGAGGGATTCAGCCAGTTCGTGATGGGGGGCAACTTCGTCATCGGGGTGGTGATCTTCTGCATCCTGGTGGTCATCAACTTCGTCGTCATCACCAAGGGCGCCACGCGCATCGCCGAGGTCGGCGCCCGCTTCACCCTCGATGCCATTCCCGGCAAGCAGATGGCCATCGACGCCGACCTCTCGGCGGGCCTGATCGACGACACCCAGGCGCGCGCGCGGCGCAAGGAACTGGAGGACGAAAGCACCTTCTACGGCGCCATGGACGGCGCCTCCAAGTTCGTCCGCGGCGACGCGGTCGCCGGTCTCATCATCACCGCCATCAACGTGCTGGGCGGCATGGCCATCGGCATCGCCCAGCAGGGGATGCCGTTCGACGCCGCGGCGTCGACCTACACCATGCTCACGGTGGGCGACGGGCTGGCGACGCAGATCCCGGCGCTGATCGTCTCGCTGGCGGCCGGCCTTCTCGTTACCAAGGGCGGCAACACCGGCTCGGCCGACAAGGCGGTGATCGACCAGCTCGGCGGCTATCCGAAGGCGCTGATGGTGGCGGGCGGGCTGCTCGGGGCACTGTCGCTGGCGCCGGGGCTGCCGATGGGACCGTTCGTCCTGCTGGGTGCCGGCTTCGGCACCGCCGGCTGGTACCTGCCGCGCCAGCGCGCCCGCCAGGCGGCGCTGGCCAAGTTGGCCGAGGGCAAGAAGGCGCCGGCCACCGCGGCCGAGGAAACCGTCGAGGAGATGCTGCGCGTCGACGACGTCAAGGTGGAAGTCGGCAACCACCTGGTGCCGCTCATCCTCAACAAGGACGGGCCGCTTACCACCAAGGTGAGGACGCTGCGCAAGCGTTTCGCCAAGGAGTTCGGGTTCATCCTTCCCTCGGTGCGCATCAAGGACTCCAGCTTTCTGCCGCCCAAGGGCTACGTCATCAGCATCATGGGCGTGGAGGTGGCGAACGGCGAGGTGCGGCCCAAGCACCTCCTCGCCATCGACCCGAGCGGCGGCGAGGCCCCGGACATCCAGGGCGAGTTGACCCGCGAGCCGACCTTCGGGCTCCAGGCCAAGTGGATCGATCCGGCCCGCCACGAGGAGGCGGTCGCCAAGGGCTACACCGTGGTCGACCCCGACAGCGTGATCACCACGCACCTCACTGAGGTGATCAAGGACCATCTGCCGAACCTGCTGACCTTCGCCGCCGTGCAGAAGCTGATCGACGGCCTGCCGCGGGAATACCAGAAGCTGATCACCGACATGGTGCCCAGCCAGATCACGCTGGTCGTGGTGCAGCGGGTTCTGCAGGCGCTGCTCGCCGAGCGGGTGTCGATCCGCAACCTCCCGGCCATCATCGAGGCCGTCGCCGAGGCGGTGAACTGGACCCGCAACATCACCATGATCGCCGAGCACGTCCGCATCCGACTCGGCCAGCAGATCTGCAAGCAGCTCACCGGCACTGACGGCTTCATCCCGGTGATCGCCATGACGCCGCAATGGGAGCAGGCCCTGCTGGACAACATCCTCACCGAGGGCGAGGACCGCCGCTTCGTCATGCCGCCCAGCCAGGTGCAGGAGTTCCTCACCGCCATCCGGACCAAGATCCAGAAGCACGCCAGCCCTTCGGTGTGGCCGGCGCTGCTGGTCGCGGCCGAAGTGCGACCGTTCGTCCGCTCGCTCTTGGAGCGGGTCAGCCCGATGACGCCGATCATCAGCCACGCCGAGTTGCATCGCAAGGCGGCGTTGAAGACCATCGACCAGGTCTGAAGGACGGGCGATGGACCTCTTGGCGCAGATGCTCAGCCAGGAAATCTACCGGGTGTTCCTGGTGTTCGTGCGCGTGGCGGCGGCGGTGGGGTTCCTTCCGGGCTTCGGCGAGTTCGCCGTGCCCGTGCGGGCGCGGCTCGCCATCGCCGGTGTGGTGGCGCTGTCCTTGGCGCCAACGGTGCCGGGTCTGCCCGCCGCGATGCCCGAGCACGCGTCCGAGATCCTGCGCCATTTTGCCGGCGAGATCATGGTCGGTGCCTTCCTCGGTCTGGGCGCGAAGCTGTTCCTCGCGGCACTCCAGGTGACGGGAACGGTGGCGGCACAGACGATCGGTCTGGCCAACCCCTTCGCCATCGAGGGGGCGGGGTTCGAGGGCGGATCGGTGCTCTCCGGCACGCTGGTGCTCGCCGGGCTCGCCGCCATCTTCGCGGCCGACGTGCACTACGTCATGCTCGACGCGCTTGCGCGCTCCTACGGCACCTGGCCGGTCAGCGAGTGGCCGGACGTCGGGCTGCTGGCAGGGCGCTACAGCCAGCTGATCGCAGTCACCTTCCGGCTGGGCGTTGGGATGGCGACGCCGTTCCTGGTCTTCGGGGTGCTGTTCAACCTGGCGCTGGGCCTGGTCAACCGGGTCATGCCTGCCATGCCCGTGTTCTTCGTCGGCACCCCGGTCATGCTGGCCACCGGGCTGTTCATCCTCATGGCGACCGCCGCCGCGATGGTCAGCGCCTTCCTGGCGGCGCTCAGCGGCTGGCTGGCCGGCGGGTGATGCGCGGGCATGGCCGACGAACGTGACGACGAGCAGAAAACCGAGGAGCCTACCGAGAAACGCCTGCGCGAGGCGGAGGAGAAGGGCGACCTCCCGCGAGCCCGCGACGTCGGCCTGCTCGCCACCATGGCGGCGGCCTGGCTGATCGTTGCGGCCGCGGCGCCTGGTGCTGCGAGCCGGCTGGCGGCGACGCTGCTGCCGCTCATCGAGAACCCGAACGACATCCGTCTCGACGGCAGTCCCTACGACGTGCTGCACAGCCTGAACTGGCTGCTCACCGGGGTCGGGCTGGCGCTCCTCCCGGTGCTCGGCATCCTGGCGCTGGCGGCGGCGGTGTCGGCGTTCGGCCAAGGGCCTCTGGTGGTCGCCAACGAGCGCATCCGGCCGAAGCTCAGCAACCTGTCGGTGTTCAGCGGCTGGAAGCGCATTTTCTCGACCAATGCGCTGGTCGAGTTCCTCAAGAGCTTTGCCAAGCTGGTGGCCATCGGCTTCGCCGCGTGGTTCGCTGTCGCTCCCTACATCACGTGGACGGAGGGGGTCGTGGACCTCGACGTAGCCGCCTTGCCTGTACTGCTTCGGGACCTGACGCTGCGGCTGCTGCTGGCAGTGTTGCTGGCGACGGTGCTGATGGCCGCCATCGACGTGCTGTGGAACCGCTACCAGTGGCGCAAGCGCCTTCGCATGACCTTCCAGGAACTCAAGGACGAGTTCAAGCAGACGGAAGGCGACCCGGCCGTCAAGGCGCGGCTGCGCGAGATGCGCCGCGAGCGCTCGCGGCAACGCATGATGTCCAACGTGCCGCGCGCCACGGTGGTCATCACCAACCCCACGCACTTCGCCGTCGCACTGGAGTACGACCGTGGGCGCATGCCGGCGCCGGTGTGCCTGGCCAAGGGCGCCGACCTGATGGCGCTACGCATCCGCAGCATCGCCGAGGAGAATGGCGTCCCCATCGTCGAGAACCCGCCGCTGGCACGCGCACTCTACAGCTCGGCGGAGATCGACGAACTGATACCGCTCCAGCATTACCAGACGGTGGCGGAGGTCATCACCTACGTGCTGCGCCTGAAGGGCGGGCTCACCGCCGGCCGCGCGCGGCAGAGCGCGGATGTTGAAAAAAAATGAGTTCAATTTCTTCTCATTTAATTCCTTCTCAATGGTTTCTGGCATAGGACGTTCGCACGGGAGCACGAGGCTCCCGCCACGCCACAGCCGGTGCCGGCATGTCGATGAGCGAGCCCGAAGACCTTTTCGAGATCTACAACTCGGACCGCAACGCCAAGCGTCCCCTGAACGGCGCCGCGCTGGCGTCGGCGCTGGCGGACAACCTTCGCCGCACCTTCACGACCCTCGAGCGGCTCGCCGCCGAGGTGACCCAGGCGCTGGGCCGAGCCCGTTACGTCATCCGTCTGTCGCCGGCGGTGGTGGACCGCTCCAGCTACCTGCGCATGGATCGGGCGTCGGAGAACTTCCGCGATTACGTGCGGGCCTGGAGCCAGAAGCGCGCCGACGCGGAGGCCGGCAGCATGCATTGGGAGGTGCAGCTCGTCGTCACCGACCATCGCCGGACCAGCGTCGATCTGGGGCTGGCCGTGGTGATCGAATGGCCGACCGACGCCGAGAATGCCGACTGCGCCTTTGTGGAGTTCTGGACGACGGGGCAGGGCTTCTCGCTGCCTAGCGACGCGCGGCTTTTCCAGCGAGCCCTGGTGGCCGAGATCGTACGCCTGGAGCAGGCCGGCACGCTGCGCTCCGCCGCACGCCCATAGAGTTTTTCGTCGTTTGGGCCAAGCGCCAGCGCGGCCCAACAAGCGTCACCGCGCCAGACGGTCACCACCAAGGCACCAAGGCACCAAGACACCAAGGAACACCAAGAGGCCCTTTCCTGCCCGGATCGCCGCGGGCGGGAAAGGGCCGTTCGATTTTCTTGGTGCCTTGGTGTCTTGGTGGTGAATGGTCGGTAGGCCAACGCCTGTTGGGCCGCCCTGCGGTTGGCCCGACCTCCGCCCTCAGAGTTCGGTGTTGAGACCGGAGGCCGACAGCTCGACCGGGCGGACCGATCGGCCCGTGGGCGCATAGAGACCGTCGCTGGCCGCCTTCTCCAGTACGTTCAACAGGTTGCGATTAATGGTCAGCACCGCCTTGCGCAGGGCGACCAGCCCGGCGGCGTTCTCGTTGACCGCCCGATCCAACCGCTCGATTCGTTCGAGCGTCATGGCCCGCAGCTCGTCGTTGAGCACCAACCCGTCGGCATGCGCCTGGACCACCAGTCCTTCGAGGCGCTCGGCCAAGCCCTGCTTGCGGCGGGCGAAACCCTCCAGCCCGTTCACATCACCGGCGGCGACGGCGGCGCTCTCCTCCTCCAGCAGTTCGCACAGGCTGTGAACCGTGTCGAGGAACTCGGTCATGACGACGGCCGTAGCACCATCCACCGGCAACGGGGCAGCCGGTTCGGCCGGCGCGGGGGTCAGAGCCGCTTCGGGCTCGGGGCGGCGTTCGCGGGCGAACTCGCGGATGACGTCGCGCAGCCCCCGGCTCATGGCTGACCGCCCGCGGCGGCGTCGCCGTACAGCCGGGCGATCTCCGCGTGCACCATGCGGCCGACGCCGAGCGTTCCCGCCTCGGCGATGGCGCGGCCGTACTCCTGGAGCATGAAACCCCGCCAGGTGCGCTCGGCGTCACCGCCGCCGAACGCGCCGCCGGTGCCTACGCCCTCGAACATGGACTGGAGCATCTGGCTCACGACCATGGCCTCGAACTCGGTGGCGACGTCCTCGGCGGTGTGGGCACCACTCGCCGGCGCCGCGACCGGGCGCGGTGTCGGCGTGCGCCGTTCAGCGGCGGTCATGGAGATACCCGTGACGTCCATGGCATTCTCGCTCGTTCAGATGATTTCGAGATCGGCGTGCAGTGCGCCCGCGGCCTTGATGGCCTGAAGGATGGCGACCATGTCGCGCGGACCGACGCCCAGCGCGTTGAGACCATTGACCAACTGCTGCAGGCTGACGTTGCCGCCGACGGTCACGAACTGCCGGCCGTTGCCTTCTTGCACCTGGATGTCGGTGCGCGGCACCACCACCGTGGCACCGTTGCTGAACGGCTGCGGCTGGGAGACCTGCGGAGTCTCGACGACGCGGACCGTCAGGTTGCCCTGCGTGATGGCGACCCGGCTGACGCGCACGTCGTCGCCGATGACGATGGTCCCGCTGCGCTCGTCGACGACCACCCGCGCCACCACGTCGGGGCGGACCTGCAACTGCTCGATGTCGCCGATCAGGCGGGCGATATTGCCGGCATAGGCCGGCGGAACCCGCACATCGACCGTCGTCGGATCCAGCACGCGGGCGCCGCCTGCGCCCAGGCGCTGGCTGATGGCGTCGGCGATGCGGTTTGCCGTCGTGAAGTCCGGGTTGCGCAACGCCATGCGGACCGCCGTCATCTCGTCAAGATTGAACTTCAGTTCGCGCTCGACGGTCGCACCGTTGGCGATCCGGCCGGTGGTCGGCACGCCCTTGGTGATGTTGGCAGCGCTGCCGACGGCGGCGAAGCCGCCGACCGTGAGGGGACCCTGCGCCACGGCGTAGGCCTCGCCGTCTGCGCCCAGCAGCGGGGTCACCAACAGCGTGCCGCCCATCAGGTTCGTTGCGTCGCCCATGGCCGACACCACGACGTCGATCGACGTGCCTTGGCGGGCGAAGGGCGGCAGCGTTGCGGTGACCATCACGGCCGCAGTGTTGCGGGTGCGCAGCACCTCGTTGCGGCTGTTGATCCCCAACCTCTCCAGCATGCCCTTCAGGCTCTGCTCAGTGAACGGCGCGTTGGTCAACCGGTCGCCCGTTCCGTTCAGGCCCACCACCAAGCCGTAGCCGATCAGCTGGTTACGGCGCACGTTGTCGAAGGTGACGAGATCCTTGACGCGGGTCTGCGCAGACGCTTCGGCTGCCGTCGCGAGGACCGCGAAGGCGGCCAGGAGGAGACCGGCGAGCGTGCGCCGAACCGGGCGGGCGTGGCGGTGCGAGGGCATCCGGTGCTCTTACAGGTAGTTGGTCAGTCGCATGCGCGAGATGAACGCCGTCACACTCTCCGTCGCTTCGATCTGTGTCTCCAACTGGTTGAACCGCACGCTTGCCTCCGCCGGATCGACGTTCTCGAGGTCGTTGATCTGGTCGGTCAGGATCTTCTGCTGCGTGCGGTGGCGCTCGGCGACGTCGAGGAGGGTGGCGTGCTGGATGCCGAGCTGCGCGGTGGCGTCGCGTATCCCCTCGGTACCGGCCGACAGCTTGTCGACCGCCGCCTGGATATAGGGCTTGTAGGCGTCGAGCTCCAGCTTGCTGGTGTCCACCGCCGCCAGCATGTACAGACCCTCCAGTAGCGAGCGCACGGCGGGATCGTTCGCCTGCACGCCGTAGGCCAGCTCGACCGAGCTGTCCGGCCGACCGGTCAGGCGGGGATTTGGGGCGCCTCCCGGCTTCTGCGTGGTGGCGCCGACGTAGAATCCGCCCTCGAACGTGTCGGTCAGCGGCAACGGCGGCGGCGTGGCGGGGTCGCGCACCGCGAAGAGATTGTCCAGCGTGGCGATCACCGCCGCGCTATCCGCCGCGGTGACCGGCGCCGCCGGGCCGCCGGTGGCGGCGGCGATCGCATCCTGCACGATGGTCATCGGTGCGCGAAGGGGCGGATTGTTGTCCATCACGTCGCGCATTGGCGGCTGCGATACTTCGACCCCACCGAACAGGTAGCCGTTGCCGGAAGAGGCGTTGAGCAGGCCGATGATCTGTTCGAGCGCGCCGCGCGCGCGGATCTGCAACGACGTGCCGGTGGGCGAGGGCTGGCCCAGCCCGGTCGACGCCGAGGCGAGCACCTCCTGGCCGGCGGCCAGGATGCTCGTCATGGCGCTGTTCATGGTGGAGAAGCGCCCGTCGAGCAGGGAGCACGTCTTCAGGTACTCGTCTGCTTCGTCGTAGAGATTGCGTAGGCTGACGGCCTGGCCAGTGCGGGCGCCGAGATGCTCGGCCACGTCGAAGTGCTTGCCGCTGGCGACCTCGTCGCTGGCGCGGGCCAGTTCGATCTGCACGTCGGTGAGAGAGCCCTGCAGGCGGCGGCTCAGGCCCATGGTGGAGACGGTGTTGAACAGCATGGGCTTACTCCGCGATCTGCAGCAGCGTGTCGATCATGCGGCCGGCCACCTGGATGACCTGGGCGCTGGCGCCGTAGCTCTGCTCGATGAGCTGGAGCTTCAGCATTTCGTCGTCGATGTTGACGCCGTCGCGGTTGATCCGCGCGGTCTGCAGGGTGTCGGCGGCGATCTTGTGCGTCTTCATGTCGGCGACGGCGCTTGTGCGATAGGTCTGCTGGGCAGACACCATTGCGGTCGCGTAGTCGCCCAGCGTCGCCGTCGCCGGCATGTCGGCCGCCGTGAAGCCGTTCACCGCGGTGAAGACGTCCAGGAACTTCGCGATCTGCGTCTGGTCGCCGGGGGCGAGGGGAGTGGCCGCCTGCACGCCGCTCTGCACGCGCCAACTGTTGCCCTGCACTGCACCGTTGACCGCGATGCTCGATGCCAAATCGCCCGGATTGACCAGGGTGCCGGCGGTGAACAGGCCGGGCTGTGTGGGGTCTGCCTCCGCCGCCTGGAATCCTTCCACCAGACCGGCCGCCAGACCGTCGAACTGGTCGAGCACGCGCGGCATGTCCTGGTTGACAACCTGGAGATAGCCCATGATGCGGCCGCTCTGGATGTCCTGACCGGGGTTGGTCGAGATGACCGAACCACCGACGACCAGGTCGTTGCCGACGATCTGGATCGGCTGTGCACCCGCCGGCAGCTCGCGGTCGAGCAGCGTCTGCCCGTTGCGGGTCATGACGACCACCTGGCCGTTCTCGCGCGTGTAGGTGCGGATGCCGATCTCCTCGGACACCTGGTCGAGCAGCACGTCACGCTGATCCATTAGATCGCCGGCATCACCGCCTTGGGCCTGCTGGACGGCAATGGTGGTGTTCAACTCGCCGATCTTGACCAGCGCCGCGTTGACGTTGGCGACCGAATCGTAGAGGCGCGCGCGCGCGTCGTTCTGGACGGCGAGCGCGGCGGAGGCGGCGTCGTTGATACGACCGGCCAGCGCGTTGGCGGCGTCGATCACGCCGCTTTGCGCGGCCTTGTCGTCCGGCATGCCGTGCAGGCGCTCGAAGGCCTGCTGGAGCTTGGCGACGGCCGTGGACACCGAGCGTTCGTCCTGCGGCTGGCCGATCACCTGCGTATAATCGGACAGCAACGAGGCGCGCGCTTCCTGCCCGAGATAGCGGCTCTGCTCGAAGCGGGCGTCGCGGATCAGCAGCTCGTCCACGTTGCGGTTGACGCCGTCGACGCGCACCCCCTGCCCCTGGCCGCCGGTGATGGCGGCGGAGACGCTCAGCCCCTTGCGCACGAAGCCCGGCGTCGTCGCGTTGGTGACGTTGTTCGAGACCAGCGCCGCGTTCTGCTGCGTGGCGCGCAGCCCCGACAGCGCGGCGTGCAGGGCCAACTGGATGCTCATGGCTTAGACTCCCTTGCCGACACGCTCAGCGCTTCAGGCGCGTGACTTCTTCGACCATCTCGTCGGCGGTGCGCACGATGGTGGCGTTCGACGAATAGGCGCGCTGCGTTTCGATCAGCGAGACCATCTCGTCGGCGAGGTCGACGTTGGACTGCTCCAGCGCGCTGCCGATGACGCTGCCGACGCCGCCGGTGTTGCCAATGTTGAGCGTCAGGTTGCCGCTGTCGGCGCCCAGCGTGTAGGTGTTGGCGTCCTGCGGCGTCAGGCCGTCGGGGTTCGTCACGTCGGCCACCGGCACCTGATACAGCGCCCGGCGCGCACCGTTGTCGTAGATCGCCCAGAGCTTGCCGGAGGTGTCGATGTTCACCGCGCTGACCATCCCGGCCTTGGAGCCGTCGCCGACCGCCTGCGGAACGTAGTCGCCGTTGAGCTGTGTCACGTTGGTGAAGGTGACGTTGACAATGTCGGAGACCGGCGCGGCGGGCGAGGTGAGCGTGAAGTTCGGAATCGGTGTGGTCGGCATGCCGGCGGTCGGACCGGTTGCCGCGAAGTTCACCGTCATTGGCAGCCCGGCAATCGTGTACCCCGCGGGTGGCGTGGCGTTGAACGACCAGGCATTGCCGCCCTGCGCTGTCCAGGTGAGCATGAGGTCGTTGGGATTCCCGAGGCCGTCGTAGACGGTCGTCGTGGTGCTGAACACCGTCCCGGCCGCGGCTTGCGCCGGCAGGTTGCCGGAAAAGTCGATGTGCGTTGTCGGGCTGCCGCCGTAGGCGAGATTGGCGACGTTGATGGACTCCAGATTGTCGAAGGCGGATGTGTTGACCGCAGGCAGGGTGCCGTCGGGGTTCAGCTTCCAGCCCTGTAGGTAGGCGCCGGCGCTGTTGCGCAGATAGCCTTCGGCGTCGGGCAGGAAGCTGCCGGCGCGCGTCAACGCGCGCTCGGGCGTGCCCAGGGCGGCGGTGGCGCGGTCCGCCACGACGAAGAAGCCGTCCCCCAGGATCGCCATGTCCGTGGCGGACTGGGTGCCCTGGATGATGCCGTCCTTCTGCACCTGGAAGAACGTGTGCGACCGGACGCCGCCCGCGGAATAGTTCTCCCGGCTCGCCGAGGTCAGCAGCGTCGAGAACTGGACGTCGGCCCGCTTGTAGCCCACGGTGGCGGAGTTGCTGATGTTGTCGGAAATGGCGGCCATGCGCGAGCTTTGTGCCGACATTCCGCTCACTCCGGATCGCATCGCACTGTACAGGCTCATCGTCGAATCCTCTTGTGTCGACCTTCGAACGAAAAGGAGAGCCGGGGATTCTCCGCGGCAGACCAGTCACGCTGCCACGCTACAGCCGCGCTGTTAAAGCCGGTTTAAAGGTGAGGCTTAAAAGTATTTTAGGTATATTTGGCTTTATGGCGATTTCACTGTGCGGTGCGGGCTGCGGTTGGCGATCCATTGGCGCCATGACGCAGGAGCGTGATGCTGATGCGGCGGTTGCGGGGGTCGAGACGGTCCTCGACCATGTGGTCGAGGTCGGCGCGCCCCTCGACGCGGACGATGCGGCTGCTGGGGACGCCCGAGGCGATCAGCTCGCGCCGCGCGGCGTTGGCGCGGTCGCTGGACAGTTCCCAGTTGCCGTACGGGCTGTCCTTCGAATAGGCCAGCGCGTCGGTGTGCCCCGAGATGCTCAGGCTGTTGGGCACCGTGGCGATCACTCCGGAGATCAGGCGCATCAGCCGGCGGGTCTGGTCGGTCATCTGCGCCGAGCCGACCGCGAACATGGAGAACTTCGCCTGGTCGGTCAGTTGGATGCGCAAACCCTCTGGCACCTGCTGGATGACGATGCTCTCGGACAGGGCCTTGAGGTCGCCGGCGGATGCCAGCCGCTTGCGGATGTCTTCCTCAAGCTGTTCGAACGCGAACTGCTCCTGGGCCGATGCGCTCTGGCGGTCGAGCAACGCTTCGAACTCGGCGCGTGTGACCTGCGTATCCTGCGGCGGGGCAGGGGGCTGGGCGGCGCCGTCCGGGTGCGGCATGGGGTCCTTCCGCCCGGCCGGATTCCGGTCGTCCTTGCCGACCGACGCGACCACCGGCGGCGAGGCGACGGGAAGGCTGTGCGTCCCTGACGCGTTGGGCGAGGTCAGCGCGCCGGTTTCGTCCACCGAGCGACCCGCCAGCATGCCGTCGGCTCCCGAATTCGCCTGCGATACCGCGACCGGGTTGAAGTATTCGGAAATGCCTTGGCGCTGTTCCTTTGTCGTGATGTTGATCAGCCACATCACGAGGAAGAAGGTCATCATCGTCGTCACGAAATCGGCATAGGCGATCTTCCACGAGCCGGCGTGTTCCTCCTCGTCTTCGAGGGCGCGGCGTTTGACGACGACAAGCGGATCGAGCTTTTTGCGGGCCATGGGGGATTCCTCAGGCGGCTTGCCGCGCCTCGCGGTTCTTGCTTTGCGAGGAGAGCGTCGTGGCGACCTCGATTTCGGCGAGGCTCGGCTGGATGTCGGCGAACAGCACCTTTCGGGCGAACTCCGCGCACACCTGCGGCGGGCTTTGGCGCAGGTAGGCGATGAGGCCCGCCTTGATGCAGATGAACATGTTCAATTCCGACTCGCGCCGATGTCGCGCCGCGCTGGCCAGCGGACCGACGAGGCCATAGGACAGAAGAACGCCCAGGAACGTGCCGGTGAGCGCGCCGCCGATCATGTGGCCGAGGATCTCCGGAGGCTGGTTGATCGCCCCCATGGCGTTGATGACGCCCAGCACCGCGGCGACGATGCCCAACGCCGGCAAGGCGTCCGCGAGGTTCTGCAGCGCCTTCGGCACCTGGTTCAACTCGCGCGCCATGGTTTCGATTTCCTCCATCATCAGCGCTTCGATGTCGTGCGGGTTGTCCTGGCCGAGCGCCATCAGGCGCAGGTAGTCGCAGAGGAACGTCAGGCTGCGCTCGTGCCGGAAGACCGTCGGGTACTGGGTGAACAGCGGGCTGTCCGAAGGCCGGTCGATGTCGGACTCGATCTGCGACATGCCCTTCGACTTGGCGACGCGCAGCAGGCTGTAGAGCAACGAGATCAGGTCGATGTAGTCGTTCTTGCTGGTTTTTCGGCCACGCACCAGGAACCCGATGGTGCGCGCGGTCTCCTTCAATACCGGCAGCGTGTTGGCGATGACGTAGCCGCCGATACCGGCACCGATGATGATGATGATCTCCACGGGCTGCCAAAGCACGGCCATGCGTCCGCCCATCGTGGCAAAGCCGCCGAAGACGCTCAAGAACACCGCGATAATTCCTAACAAGAGACGCATGTCTTTTCCTCCGGATCGGGCGGGCGTCGAGCCGCGCCCGTCGGCCAACGCTAGAGCGTGGCGTTTAAAGCCGCTTTACGGTTCACCGCGTGGTGCGCCAGTGGCCGACGAGCTCGGCGATGGCGTCGGCCGCGGCCAGATGGCGCGTGACGTCGCCTTCCTTCAGGTTGCGGGTGCCCTGCTCCGGCGCCGGGGCCAGCACGTCCAGCAGGCCGTTCCAGCGGGTGCCGGCGAGCCGCGCCTGGTGGCGGTCGGCGGCGGCGCGCACCGCCTCCAGATCGCCGGTGCGGAACGCGGCGAGCCCGTAGTAGGCAACGTCGTCGGCGGTGACGTCCTCGCCGTCGTCGCGCTCGACGAGGTCGGCGAGAGCGGCGCGTGCCGCCGCCCATTCACCGGCCTGGAACAGGATCCGCCCGCGCGCTCGCGCCGCGGGTGTGCCGGTCAAGCCGCGCAGGGCGTCGATGGCGCGCAGCGTGTCGCCCTCGCCGGTCAGAGCCTCGGCGCGCAGCAGCGCGCGCCGCTCGGCAAGCGCAGGGTTGTCCCCTTCGGGCGCCCCGGTGCGGGCCAGCACTTCCAGCGCTTCGGCGCCGCGTCCGGCCCCCACCAGGACCTGCGCCAGGTCGGCACCGACCTCGGCGCGCGCCTCTCCCTGCACCTCCTCGGCCAGCGCGTGCAGGCTGCGCACCGCCTCGACGGTGAAGCCGTTGCGCGTCAGCAGGCGGGCCAGCCGGCGGCGCAGCGCCGAGCCGTCGTTGTCGACCTTGGCGATCAGTGCGCCGTAGCGCACGTGCAGCCCCAGTGCCGCCAGATCGTCCGATGGCCGTTCCTCCAAATTGGCTATCACCGCTTCCAAAAGCGTTCGGCCGGCGCCGAGCGCCGCCAGTCCGCGCGCGGTGGCGCCGAAGCGCTGGGCGATCATGCCGAACACATCCAGGGCTGCCTCGGTCTTGCCCACGCGCATGTAGGCTCCGCCCAGCGCGGCGAGCGCCTCGGTCTCGATGGAGTCGCCGCGCCAAGTGTAGCGCAATGCCTCGAGCTCGTGGATAGCGCCGGCATCGTCCAATTGGGCGAGGTTGCGCCGCAGTTCGATGCTGCGTACCTGAGCGCGGCGGCCGAAGGGACCCGGCGATTCGGCCGCGCGCCCGTAGTGGTCGAGCGCCGCGTCCGGCTGCTTCTGCAACTCCGTGAGGCGGCCGCGGAAATACTGGATCTGGCCGCCCGCCGAGGCTGGGCCGTCGACGGTGATCATCTCCATGACGATCATGTTGAGCGCCTGCGCGTCATCGACGCTCGCCGCCTCGGCCAGCACCAGGAGCAGCCGGTTGCACAGATCGGCGGGGTAGGACAGGAGGCGTTTCAGCGCGATCGGCAGGCCCTCCTTCGCGCTGCTCCACCGCGTCGGCGCCAGCGTGGCGGCCCGCCACACGTGATGGTCCGCCGAGGTGCCGGGCGGGATGCTGGTGAACAGGCTGCCGTCCGGGTCGGCGGTCCCGTCGAGCACCCGGAAGGCGTCGGCCAGCACCGAGAGCTGGAAGCGCTGGGCAGCGGTCGGCCTGAGGCTCCCCGCCGACTCGAGCGCGGCGCGCCCCTCCTCCAGCATGGCCCTGGCGAGATGGAAGCGCGCGAGCGCGATGATGGCGTTCACCCGCTCCGGCCCCTGCGCGGCATTGATTGCCTGTTCCAGAGCAGTGCGCGTGGTGAGGAAGTCTTCTCCGGCCCAGGCTTTAAGGTCGAACGGGCCGATCGGTGGCGGCGGGGCGGCGGGGCGCTTGGCTGGCTCCGCTGGTGGTGTGGCGCCAGGCTTGTCCGGTGGCGCGGCGCGGGTCGGGCGCTCCAGCTCCAGCAGGGTCCGCTCGACGCTGGCGCGGATGTCGCGCTCGAGGTCGCTGGCAACCGGCTTCGGTTTGGCGACCGCCTGCGCGCGCGATGGCGCCTCGGGTGCGGAGGGCGTGGGCGCTGCCGGGGTGGACGCTGCCGGCACGGTGGGTGTTGGCGGGGCGGGCGCCGTCGTGCGAGTCGCGGCGGACGGCCGCAGGTCGATGGGCGCCCCCGTCGCCTGTGGCAGCGTCTGCGCGTTCGCCTGAGCGACCGGTGCCAGGAAGCCGGCGACCTCGGCGACTGGCGATGGTGACGGTGATGGCTCGGCGTCCGTCTTCGCAGGAGGGGGCGCGGCCAGGGTGGTGTGAGCGGTGCGCAGGGCTGGGAGGTCGGGCTTGCGCTCCGGTGCGGCTGGATCGCCGACATCGACGATGAGCAGGTCGCGCTCGCGATGGCCGCGGATGCGGGAGCCGCAGGGCACATCGAACTCCATCGCCCGGCCGTTGACTTCGGCGCGGTATCCGTTGATGCGCCGTGAGTACGTCGCGTTGAGCCGGTCGAGCGGCCACACCACCGCTTTGCCGAAGGCAATGCGGCCGCCGCAGGCGTTTTGCTGCACCTGGGGCGAAAGTTTGGGGGGCAGGTGAACCACGATGCGCGAAAAGCCGGGGTGGTCGCCGACCTGCATGCGCAGCGTCGCCTCCGCCGCCGCTCCTACTTCCGGTTCACCGGCGAGGGTCAGAAGCAGGCCGACAGCCGCGAGCGGCCAAGTCCCCTTGCAGTGATGCATCGCAGTACACCTTTAATTTTATACAAATCATCAGAACTCTGCCGTCCCCGGAAGCACAGTCGCCGTCATCGAGGGGCAAAGCTGAAACCCGGCTTTAAACTGCATCGTCTAGGTTAAGGCCGGGTTCAAACTGGAGGTGGTCGGCAATGGACAATTCACTTTACATCGGCCTGTCGCGGCAGGTGGCGCTGCGCCGGCAGTTGGAAGTGGTCGCCAACAACATTGCCAACATGAACACCAGCGGATTCCGGGCCGAGCGGATGCTGTTCGAAGCCGCCATGGAGCCGGGCGGCAAAAAGCCGAACGATCAGATCGCCTTCACCATCGACCGCGCCACCTATACCGACATGCGCCAAGGCGGGTTCAAGGAGACCGGCAACCCTTACGACGTCGCCATTGACGGCGATGGCTGGCTGCAGGTGCAGACGCCGGACGGCGTACGCTACACGCGCGACGGCCGCATGCGCCGCGACAACGAGGGGCAGCTGGTCAACGTGAACGGTTATCCGATGATCGACGACAACGGACAGCCGATCCTCATTCCGTCGGACCGCAGCCAGGTCACCGTGTCCGCCGACGGCGTGGTGTCGGCCGATAACCAGATGATCGCCCGGCTGCGTCCGGTCCGCTTCGACAACCCGCAGGCACTTCGCCAGATCGGCGACGTGCTGTTCTCCGCCGACGAGCCGGCACGGCCGGCGCTGGAGGCGCGGCTCGTCCAGGGCAAGGTCGAACTGTCCAACGTCCAGAGCATCGCCGAGGTGACGCGGATGATGGAGCTGTCCCGCGACTACCAATCGGTCACCCGCATGGTGGAGGAGGGCCAGGACCTGCTGCGCTCCGCCATCAACCGCCTCGCCAAGTCATAAACAGGATCAAGGAGTCACGATCCATGCGCGTGCTCAGCATCGCATCCACCGGGATGATGGCCCAGCAGCTCAACGTCGAGGTCATCTCGAACAACATCGCCAACATCAACACGACGGCGTTCAAGCGCGGCCGCGCTGAGTTCCAGGATCTGATGTACCAGTCGGAGCGGCGCCAGGGTGGTGAGTCGAGCGACGTCGGCACGATCATCCCGGTCGGCGTGGAGATCGGGCTGGGCGTCCGGCCGACCTCGGTCACCCGCATCAACACGACGGGCAGCTTTACCTCTACCGGCAACGAGCTGGATGTCGCCATCGAGGGGCGCGGCTACTTCAACGTGACCATGCCCGGCGGCGAGACCGCCTACACCCGTGCCGGCAGCTTCAAGCTGTCGCCCGAAGGGCAACTGGTTACCGCCGACGGCTACATGGTGGCGCCAGGCATCACCGTGCCGCCCGGCACGCGCGAGGTCGTCATCAACCGCTCGGGCGAGGTGCTGGCCTACGTCGACGGCCAGACCAAGCCGCGCAACCAGGGTCAGCTGGCCATGACGGTGTTCGTCAACGAGGCCGGCCTGGAAGCGCTGGGCGACAACCTGTTCCGCACCACCCCTGCGTCCGGCGAACCGCAGGACGGCCTCGCTGGCCAGGCGGGTTTCGGCACCATCCGGCAGAAGTACCTGGAGTCGTCCAACGTCAACGTGGTGCAGGAAATCACCGAGCTGATCTCGGCGCAGCGCGCCTACGAGATGAACGCCAAGGTGGTGGAGGCCGGCGACAACATGGCCGGCACGCTCAGCAACATGCGGTGATCCTGATGTTTCCTCTCCTGCCGCGGTGGACGGTGGCCGTGGTGCTCGTGGCCGGGCTGACGTCCACCGCCGGGGCGGCCGATCTGGTCGAGTCGACTCTCGCCCGGGAACTGTCCGTCACGCTCGGCGCCGCCGTGCCGCCCGACGCCAAGGTCGCGGTGGTGCTGACGACGCCGTTCGTCGGCAGTGCCGACGCCGTCCGCGACCTCAACTATGACCCGCGCACCGGCACCGTGCGCGCGCTGGTGGAGAGCGGCGGCAAGCTCTACGACGTCGGCGCCAAGGCGCAGATCACCGTGGAGGTGCCGGTCCCGGTGCGCCGCATCCAGCCCGGCGAAGTGATCGCCGACTCCGACCTGACCACCATCGCCATGCAGTTCGAGCGGGTGACGGGTGGAATCGTCGCCTCCCGCGAGGCGCTAATCGGGCAGGCGACCCGCCGGCAGCTTTCGCCGGGCCGGCTGGTCCAGGCCTCGGCGGTCGGCGCCCCCATCGTCGTGCAGCGCAACAAGCCGGTGAGCATCGTCTACGAGGACGGGCCGCTCCAGCTTGCGGCGCGCGGACGCGCGCTCCAGGATGCCGGTGTCGGTGATTCCGTGCGCGTGATGAACGCCACCAGCAGCATCATTGTCACCGGCACGGTGACCGGTCCGCAGACCGTGATGGTCGGCGGACCGACCGCTGCGGCGGCCTTGCCCTAGGAATCCTCGTTATGCGCTTCGTCGTTGTTCCGCTCCTCGTCGTGTCGATGGGTCTCGGTGCGTGCAGCCGCTTGGCCAACGTTGGCCGCGAGCCCGAGCTGTCGCAGATCACCAACCCGGCGCTCAATCCCGAGGCGCGGATCATCTCCATGCCGATGCCGCAGGCCATCCCCAATGACCAGGTCCCCAGTTCCCTGTGGCGGACCGGCTCGCGCAGCTTCTTCCGCGACCCGCGCGCCAAGGCGGTCGGCGACCTGCTCACGGTGATCATCGACATCTCCGACCAGGCGCAATTGCAGAACCAGACGCAGCGCCAGCGCGCCAACGAAGAGACGCTTGGAGTGCCGAACCTATTCGGCTTCGAGAGCCGTCTGGGCGCCGTGCTGCCCGACGCCGTGAATCCGTCCAGCCTCGTCAGCGCGGACAGCACCAGCTCCTCCGCCGGCAGCGGCACGATCCAGCGCAACGAGCGGATCGCCATGCGCGTGGCCGCCGTGGTGACCGAGGTATTGCCGAACGGCAACTTCGTGATCGCCGGCCGTCAGGAGGTGCGCGTCAACTACGAGTTGCGCGAGATGCGCATCGCCGGCGTCATCCGCCCGGAGGACGTCACCAACACCAACACCATCGACTACGACAAGATCGCCGAAGCGCGCATCACCTACGGCGGGCGCGGCCAGATCACCGACGTCCAGCAGCCGCGCTACGGGCAGCAGATCCTGGACATCGTCCTGCCGTTCTGACGCCGCAGCGAAGAGGAGCCTCCCCATGAGACCGTCGGTCGTCGTGACCGTGCTGACCGTGCTGGCGTTTGGCGCCGGCTACGGCGGCGGCTTCCTGCAAATGCGCCAGCCGGCGTCCCAGGAAGCCGGTCCCGCATCCCCGGCGCCGAAGGGCGACGGGGAGGGGCCGCATTACATCGACGTGGGACAGTTCGTCGTCCCCGTGCTCGTGGGCGGGCGCACCACTTCGTTCGTGCTGGCGCAGATCACGCTGGAGGCCGAGGACGCCACCCAGGAGGGCGCGTTGCGCCGCCGCTTGCCGCAGGCGCGCAGCGCGCTGCTCCAGGGGCTCTACGGCTTGGCGGGGTCGGGCTTCTTCGAGGAACCGACCATCCAGCTCGGGGCCGCCGCACGCGCCTTGCGCGAGAGCGCCAACGAGCAGCTTGGCCGTGACATGGTGAAGGCGGTCGTCATCGACCGCCTCCTCAAGCAGGAAAACACCCGGCTCTGATACGGCCGACGGGCTCAGGACGCCGACAGGATGTTCTGGGCCGGGACGCTTGCCCCTCCCGTGAGCACGAACTGGGTGGCGCCATCGACGGTGCGCACCTCCTTCACCGTGTCGGTGATCGCGGTGGTGACGTTCACGTTGTTGCCGTCCTTGTCCTTGGCTAGGACGCGGACGGTGTAGACGCCATCCGGCGCCGTGCCGCCGTCGGTCTGGCGACCATCCCAGGTGAAGACGTGCCGGCCGCTCTGCGGCGAGCCGGTGGTGCTGTAGCGCACGCGCCCGGCGCTGTCGAGCACGTCGATGGACACGGCCGCGGCGCTGCCCTCCACGGTGTAGGCGGTCTCCGCCTTGCCGCCGTTGAGCGCCAGCGCGTCGCTCGAGGCCTCCACGGTCCGGCCGAGATAGGCCATGTCCATGCGCATGCCGCTGTTCTTCAGCATATCCATGAGCTGGTTCAGCGTGTCGTTGGTCTTCACCGCCTGCTCGACGGTGGACAACTGGGCAAGCTGGTTCATGAACTGCGTGGCGTCCATCGGCGCCAGCGGATCCTGGTTGCGCAACTGCGTGGTCAGCAGCTTGAGGAACGCCTCGTAATCGATGGCCGCCTTCTTGGTGTCCGCCGACTTCGTGTCGGGGAGAGTGGACGTGCTGGTGGTCGTGGTGGTCGTGGTCGTAGTCATGGGGCCTCGCGGTCAGACGGTGACGTCGACGATGCCGTCGATCAGGACGGGCGCGCGTTCGGGGACGGGATCGGCGGAAACGGTCTGCGCGGCGACGCTCCAACTCTGGCCGCGGTCGCCGTTCGGCGTCTCCCCTTGGGCGGAGAAGCCGCGCTGCTGCTCGTCGCCGCGCAGCGAAAATTGCAGGTTGTCGGTGTCGAGCCGCAGCCCGGCCTCGCCGAGCGCCCGCTCCAGCTGGTGCACGTCGCGCATCAGCAACCGCAGGGTATCCGCCTGCTCCACCTGCACGGTAAGGGCGACGCGGCCGTCGCTGACGCCGGCCACGACATGGACGCGGCCGAGCTCGGCCGGCGTGAGTTCGATGTGGAATTCGCCGCCGCCAGTGCCGGCGACGCGGACGAGCTGATCGGCGAGCTGCATGGCCGGCGTGTGGCCGCGGGCGGTCGCCGCCGCGGTAGTGTGCGCAGTCGCCGAATATTGGACTGCCGCCTGCGGCGACACCAGGGGCAGCGTGTCGGCGTGGGTGGTCGCAGCGGCCTGCTTCACGGCGGCGATGGCGTCGCCGTTCGGCGCGCGTCGGCCGGTGCCGCTGCCCGTGCCGTCGTCCGCAGCGTGCGCCGGAGCCGCCTGCGGGGCTGCGGCCGCAGCCGAATCGGCGTGGCGTTGTGCGTCCGCGCCGGACACACCCTCGCGCGCGCCGGTACGCGTCGGCGCCTTGGCGTCGCCGCGCTCACCGGTTGCTTTCGGCACCGCCGGGGCCTCGGCAGGAGCGTCGCCGGGCGGCAGGGCAGCCATTGCGGCGGCCATGGCCGGCAGGGACGGGGTGGTGGCGGATGCCGCGTCGGCAGCCGGCGGTTGGGGTGCCGCGTTGGCTGCGGGAGGCGTGGTGGCCGTCGGGGGAGCGGTGTCGGTCGGCACCGGCGGGACCGGCATCGGTGTGATTGCCGGCTGCGCTGGCTGTACGGGCACCGGCGCCGGCTCCGCCGCGGCGGCGGCGCCCAGCGCCGCGACCAGAGCCGGAGGGGCGATGTCGCCGCCCGGTGCGGTGGGAGGCGTCTGGTTCTGTCCTCCCAGCCAGGGGATCACGGCCGCCAGCGCCCCGTCGGTATTGGCGGGGGCGCCGGAGCGTGGAGGCTTCTGGCGGTCGGAGTCGGCGTCCTGGGCATCATCGGACCCGGCGGCGGTCAGCAGGTCGGCGAACGGGTTCGCGGCATCCGCCGCGCCGTCGTCGGCCGCTGGGGCAGGGCGGGCATCACGGCGCGGCGCGGGGACTGTGGTCACATCGGGGAGGCTCGGCATGGCGCTCAATTGTTCACGGAGGGACGGGGAACCGAGCGGGCGGCAGCGGGAGCCGCCGGGACGGCGACAGGCACCACGCGGTCGCCGGGCAAGGCGCGGCGTTGCAGAATGGTGCGGGTGACCTCGCGCGCCTTGGCGTCGGCCAGCTCGGCCAGGATCGGGGCCGAGCGCCGCTCGGCCATGTGGTCGAGCACGTCGATGACAACGTCGGTGTCGAGGTCACTGAGGATGCGCGCGGCGTCGCGGGGCTTCATGGATTCGTAGACGGTCACCATGCGGCGGACGTCCTCCTGCTGGAGCGTGGAGCGCTGCTTCATCAGCCCCTCGATCTCGCGCTTGACCTCGGCCAACCGCTGGAGCTGTGCGGCGATGCGCGTCTCGGTGGCGGTGAGCACGGCTTCCGCTTCGCCGAGATGGCGGGTGCGCGCCGTGACGTCGGCCTTCTGCTCCGCCAGCGCCGTGCGCAGCGCGGGATCGCCGCATGCAGGCGCCGGCGGCGCAACACTTGCCGCGGCGCCCGGCGGCTCGGGCACGGACTGCGCCTTGAGGTCGTCGGCCCAGGGGCGCTCGTGCTTGCCGAACTCGCGGTCGAACTGCTGCGCGATCACGGGGAAGCCGTCAACCAGGACGCCGAGCTTCAGCGGCAGCACCAGAAGCACCGCGACCAGGGTGAGCGGGAGGACACGCAGCATGGGTCAGGCTCCCGCGATGGACCGCAGCCGGGCGTAGAACGCACCGGCGGCGATCTGTCGCCCGTGCTCGACACTCGGCTTGGCGGCGCCCAAGGGCAGCGGCCGGAAGGCGCCGTCCCCACTAGTGTTGGCCGAGGGGGCGTCCGCATCGACGGCGGCCGGTGCCTCGTCCGCTGGAGGCGCTGCGACCACCTCGACGGCGTTCAGGGGCGTTTCGGGCTCCGGCATCCCGGCGGCGTTTGCCGGATACGGCTCGCGTGCCGGGGCGGCTTGCTGGGCTGGGCGCCGGGTGTGCGCGCCCTCCTCAAGCCGGCGGACCAGGGAGCGCGCATGCTGGATCGACTCCTCCATGCGCTTGGTCGCCCGGTCGCACGAACCGAGGAGCAGCGTCGTGTCCTCCTTGACCACCTTGGCGCGGTCTAGCTCGTCGGCGAGCTTGGCGGAGATTTCCGTCGCCGCGGCGACCAGGCGCCTCACCGAGGCGTCGGTCTCGTCGATAGTCTGAGAGAAGGTCGTGATGAGGCTGTTGATCTCCGACTGACCGGAGCGGAGCACCTGCAGACGCTTGTTGACCACCACCAGAAACACGGTGGTGGTCACCAGCATTACGGCAAGGACGATGTCAATGAGATAGGAGACCATCAATCAGCTCCTGCTTCGTCTCGAGGTCGGTCTCGATCTTCACGGCAATATTGTCGTCGCGCTGACCCATGCGGCCGGCGAACAGCGGCGTGGTCTTGCTCAGCAGCATCACCGGCGCGTCGGGGCTGATACGCAGCTTGAGCGAGGCGCCTTTCTGCCAATTCAGCACCTCGCCGAGCGGCACCTGCGTCTGGTGCAACACCGCGACCATTTCGAGCTTGGCGCGCTTCAGCTCGTTCTTCAGGTGGCTCTCCCACACCGTGTCGTGGCCGAACTTCTCACCCATGAACATCTGCACCAGCTTGCCGCGGACGGGCTCCAGCGAGGCGTAGGGGATGACGATTTCGGCATGGCCGACTCGGCGCTCCACCTCGATGGCGATGCGCACGCGGATCGCGGCGTTGGTGGCGCGGGTGATGGTGGCGAACTGCGGATTGACCTCCAACCGGTCGAAGGTGAACTCGACCTGTGTCAGCGGATCGAACGACTGGCCGAGGTCCTGGAGGATCACCTTGATCAGGCGCTCGGTCATCTTGCGCTCGATCGAGGTGTAGGTGCGGCCGTCGATCCGGCCGGGCCGGCTGTGCCGACCGCCCAGCAGGACGTCCATCATGCAGTAGATCAGCGCGCTGTCGATCGACACCAGAAGCTGGCTGTCCCACTGCTCGGCGCGCGCCACGCCGATGAGTGCCGGCAGCTCGATGGTGTCGAGGAACTCGTTGAAGCGCAGCCAGTCGATGCGCAGCAGCGACGCCTCCACGTTGGTCGAGGTGAACTGCCTCAGCGACGTGTTCATCAACCGCACCATACGGTCGAACACCACGTCCAGCATCGGCAGGCGATCCTTGTTGACCGTCGTCGAGCTCACCAGGCGTTCGATGGCGCTCGGCTCATCGCCGGAGGGCGGCGGCATGTCGAAGTTCAACAGCCGGTCGATCTCCTCCTGGTTCAGCGCCTTGGCTTCGCCCATGAAGGCGGCCATATCGAGATCGTTGCTGTCGGCGTCGCTGGAATTGCTCATCCGTGCCTCTGGGTTTAGAGCGATCGCTATTGCGTGAGCAGACTGCGCAGCAGCACGTCGGTGACGGCTTCGCGTCCGATAATGAGGTTGAACCGGCGGCGCAGTTCGCTGCGCAGCCGGTACAACCCGGCAGAGCCCTGCAGGTCCTGTTGGCTGAGGTTGCGCAGGAAGTCCTGGAGCGCGTTCATCAGATAGGGGAGCATGCGCTCCACCTCGGCACGCTCCTGCGGGGCGACCGTCAGCGTGATGCCGATCTTCATGTACCGCGACGGTACGTCCGCAGGCAGGTTGACGACGACTTCGGGAAGCTCGAACGGTGCCGGAGCCGTCTCGGGCATGGGGGCAGGGGCGAGCAGACGCTCGAACCCGGCCTCCCCGGCCGACAGCCAGTATCCCGCCAGGCCCGCCGCGAGCACGACGCACACCGCCCCGGCCGCCCGCGCAAGCTTGGCGAGCGGCAGAATGACGACGTAGGCGCGAGCGAACTTCCCTGATGGGATTGCGCCGGTCTGCGTGTCGTCGAACCGTGTATTCATCGGATAACCCAGCACCCTTACATCGAATTTCTGAGCAACGAGCAAACTGATCAAGTTTTACGGAATTTGTACCCTGTGCTCGTCCGCTCTTTTACTCCGCTTAAAAGCTGTGCCGGTAGGTTGATCCGGCGTGTGGGGCTCAGGTTATGAGCGCCGCTTTTCGGAAACTTTAAAGGTACGGGTGGCGTGAGCAGTCTGATCGACAATTTGCGATCGCTCGGGCGGGGACGCCTGCTGATGCTTGCTGGCACTGGCATCGGCATGGTCCTGACGGTCGCGCTTATGGCCGTCCTGCTGTCGCGGCCGCAGATGACGACACTGTTCAGCGGCCTCCAGCCCGCCGAGGCGGGGCGCATCGTCAAGGCGATCGAAGCGATGCACGTGCCGGTGGCGGTGGCCCACGACGGGACGACGGTGCAGGTCCCCCAGCCGGAGTCGGCGCGCGTGCGCATGCTCCTGGCCGAGAAGGGCCTGCCGTCCGACGGCGGTGTCGGCTATGAGCTGTTCGACACCGACAAGCCCCTGGGCATCACCAGCTTCATGCAGCGGATGAATCGGCTGCGCGCCCTGGAAGGCGAGCTTGGCCGGACCATCGAGACGCTCTCCGGCGTGGAGGCCGCGCGGGTGCACATCGTGCTGCCCGACCGCGAGGAGTTCTCGCGCAACGCGCCCAAGCCCACCGCGTCCGTGGTGGTGCGCATGCGCGGCCGGATGACGCTCGAACGCCAGAACGCCCTGGCGATTCGCCACCTCGTCTCCTCCGCCGTACCGAACCTGAAGTCGAGCGCCGTCACTGTGCTCGATTCCTCCGGTGAATTGCTGCTGACCGAGGACGACGGGGCCGGCGTGGCGACGGCGCGCGCCGATGGGCTGCGGGCGGCGGCGGAAACGCGCATCGCCCGTGCCATCGAGCAGATGCTGGCGGCGCGACTCGGCCGGGGCAACGTCCGCGTCCAGGTCGCCGCCGAGGTGGAGACCAAGCGCGAGGTGGTGCGCAGCCAGAACTTCGATCCTTCCACGCAGGTGGTCCGTTCGACCCAGACCGTGGAGGAGCAGGAGCGCAACATAGATAGCTCGGGCGAGCCGCCGGTGACGACCGAGCAGAACCTGCCGCAGCGCGAGGTGCGCGCGCAGAGCCAGAACAATCAGTCCTCGGCCGAGACCAAGCGCCAGGAAGAGACCATCAACTACGAGATATCCAACATCTCGCGCGAGACCGTGGTCGAGCCGGGCGACGTGCGCCGCCTTAGCGTCGCCGTGCTGGTCAACGGCACCTGGAAGACCGCAGCCGACGGCAGCCGCACCTACGAGCCGCGTTCGGCCGAGGAGCTGCAGCGGATCACCGGCTTGGTGCGTTCGGCGATGGGCTTCGACGCCGGGCGCGGCGACCAGCTCACCGTCGAGAACCTGGAGTTCGTCGATCTCGCGCCGGACCTGACGGCGCGCGACCCGGTCGAGACGATCGTCGAGACGCTGAGCAACAACGTCATGACGCTGATCCAGTGGGTGATCCTGCTGGTGCTCGCGGGCATGGTGATCCTGCTCGGCCTGCGGCCGCTGATCCGGCGCGTCTTCCCGGCGCCCGAGCCGGCGCTCGGCGAACAGGCGCCGGCGCTCGCAGCACCGTCGGCGACCCCGCAGTTGGCGGGGCCGGCGACCGGCGCCGAAGCCGCGGCGCTGGAAGGCGGCGAGAACGCCGAGGCGCCGGCAGCGCTGCCGGGCATCGAGGAGACGGTCGACCAGCTCATCGAACTGCGTACCGTGGAAGGACGCGTGCGCGCTTCCTCCATCCGCCGCTTGGGCGAGATCGTCGACCAGTATCCGGATGAAGCGGTCGATATCCTGCGCTCCTGGCTCTACGAGGAGGCGGCGTAATGGGCTACCCCCGTTACCGCTTCGACAAACGCTTCGACGAGCACGCCGAAGCACCAGCCGCACCGCCGCCCGAGCCGGAGATCGATCCGCTCGACGTGCCGGTACACTCCGAGCGCACACTCCGGCAGGTGGTGGGTGACACCGAGCTGCGCGCCTTCGCCGAGGGCGTCGAACAGGGGCGCGACGAAGGCCGCGCCGATGCGGAAGCGAGCATCCAAGCCGCCCTCGTCCGCGCGACCGGTGCAGTGGCCGAGCGGCTGACCGCAGCCGATGAGCAGTTCGCGACCGTGTTCGACCAGATCCAATCGCACGGTTCCGCCGTAATCGTGACGCTGGTCCGCCGGCTGGCGCCACGCCTTCTGGAGCGGGTTGCGCGCGCCGACATCGAGTGCATCGCCGCCGAGGCGCTGCGGGTGGCGGGAAGCTGCCCGGTGCTGCGGGTGCGTGTCGCGCCGGCGCTCGCCGGCGCGGTGCGCGACCGGCTCGCCGCGGTCGCCGCCGCCCAGGGATTCAAGGGCGAGGTGCTGATCGATGCCGACGACACCCTTGGCCCGGATGCCGTCGACGCGAACTGGGAGGCGGGCGGCGTCACCTACGATGCGGCAGAGATCGGGCGCGTTCTCGATGATCTCGCCGACCGCGCCATTGCCACACTTGCCGACAAGGCCGGCCAACCGGACCGCGCCCATTCGGACCACCCTGTAATCAACGACATGCAGAGAGATGGGACCGCATCATGCCCCCGCTGAATCTTGACGTTCTCGAGGATGAAGCCAAGCCGGCCGAGAAGGAGGTCGGTGAGTCGATGAACGCCATCTACAATGTGCCCGTCGACGTGCAGGTCGTGCTCGGCCGCACCAGCATGCTTGTGGCGCAGCTGCTGAAGCTCGGCCGCGGCGCCGTGGTCGAGCTGGAACGCAAGGTGGACGAGCCGGTGGAGGTGCTGGTCAACCACCGTCTGGTCGCCCGCGGCGAGGTGGTGATCGTGGAGGACCAGCGCTTGGGCGTGACGCTCACCGAGATCGTGCGCAGCGATCTCGGGCTCGACTGATCCGGCAGCCTCATGACCGGACGGTACCTACCCGGCTTCCTGATCCTGCTCGCGACGGGCGTGGCACTCGGCTTCGCCCGGCCTGCGGCGGCGCAGGCGTCCAACATCGACGTCGGCACGCTGGGGGGCATACTGGGCGGCATGCTGGGTGAGAGCACCTCGCTGTCGGGGCACATCATCCAGGGCATCGTCGTCCTGACGGTGCTCAGCGTGGCACCCGGCCTGCTGATCATGGTGACGTCCTTCACCCGGATCGTCGTCGTGCTGTCGCTCCTGCGCTCGGCGCTGGGCTTGCAGCAGTCGCCGCCGAACATGGTGATGATCAGCCTCGCCATGTTCCTCACCATCCACATCATGGCTCCGGTGTTCGACAGCGCCTGGCAGGACGGGCTGCGCCCGCTCCTCAACGAGCAGGTCACCCAGGAGCAGGGCGTGGAACGCATCATCGAGCCGTTCCGCGCCTTCATGTCCAGCCACGTGCGCGACAAGGACCTGTCGGCGTTCGCCAGCTTTTCGCAACGGCCGCTGCCGCCGCCGGACTCGGCGACGCCGCCCGATCTGCGCACGCTGATCCCGGCGTTTCTGCTGTCGGAGCTGCGCCGCGCGTTCGAGATCGGCTTCCTGCTGTTCCTGCCGTTCCTGGTCATCGACATGGTCGTGGCCGCGGTCCTGATGGCCATGGGCATGATGATGCTGCCGCCGGCGATGATCGCCCTGCCGTTCAAGATCATCTTCTTCGTGCTGACCGACGGCTGGTTTCTGATTGCCGGTAGCCTGATCCGTTCCTATGGGGGGGCCTGATGTTCTGTTCGTATCTTTATGAAGGGACGTTCGTAGGTTGGGTTGAGCGCCAGCGAAGCCCAACACACCCCGCCATGGCGACGCGTTGGGCTTCGCCTGCGGCTCAACCCAACCTACGCACCCCCTGATGCCGATGTCCGGCCCCTCCGGCGGCACCGTCGTCGACCGGCTGACCGAGCTCGCTCGGCGCCGCGGCATAGACGCCACCGCCGACACGCCGGTCGCCGACCTGCTGGCGGTCATCGATCCGCAGGCCCTGGTGCCGCAGCATCTGGTGCTGATGGCCGGCGCCGTCATGGCGTTCGTCTTCCGATACGACCGCATGCTTGCCGACCCGGCGTCCGACGACGCCGATGAACTTCCGATCGCCGACCGTTCCATCTGAGGTAACTGCATGGGCAATCCCGTCAAGATCCGCGACAACTACAAGAGCCTCAGCGGCGCGGAAAAGACCGCAATCATCTTCCTGGCGCTCGGCGAGGAGCGTGGCTCACGGTTGATGGAGCGCTTGGACGAGGACGAGATCCGCATGGTCAGCCGCGCCATGGCCGGTGTCGGCAACGTCACCTCCAATCTTCTGGAGGCGCTGCTGCGCGCGTTCAGCGAGCGCTTCGCCAATGCCGGTTCGGTGGTCGGGTCGTACGACAGCACCGAGCGCATGCTGGCGCGTTTCCTGCCGGGCGACCGCGTTTCCGAGATCATGGGCGAGATCCGTGGTCCGGCCGGCCGGACCATGTGGGAGAAGATGTCCAACGTGAACGAGAGCGTGCTCGCCACCTACCTGAGCGGCGAGTACCCCCAGACCAGCGCGGTGATCCTCTCCAAGATGCGCGCCGAGCATGCTGCCAAGGTGCTTCCGTTGCTGCCGCCCAAGCTGCGGCTGGAGGTCATCGAACGCATGATCCAGATCGAGTCGGTGCAGCGCGAGGTTCTTCTCGACATCGAATCGATCCTGCACAACGAGTTCATGGCCAACTATGCGCGTACCCACGGCTACGATCCGCACGAGCGGATGGCCGACATCTTCAACCGCATCGACCGCGAGACGCTGGGCGAGATCTTCGCCGACCTCGAGCCGGAGCTGCCGGAATCCACCCACCGCATCAAGCAGCTCATGTTCACCTTCGAAGATCTGATGCGCCTTGACCGCGTGTCGCTGCAGACGGTGATCCGCCGCTCCGACACCGGCCAGCTCGCCATTGCCCTCAAGGGGGCGGAAGCGGCGCAGCGCGACTATTTCCTGTCGGTCATGTCCGAGCGCGCGCGCCTGATCCTCCAGGACGAGATCGAAAACATGGGCCCGGTCCGCATGCGCGACGTGCACGATGCTCAGGCCGAGATCGTACAGACCGCCAAGTCGCTGTCCGAAGACGGCGTCATCGTCATCCCGCAACAGGGCGAGACCGACGCCGTGGTCTACTGATGACCGCGTGGAGCATCGGTCCCCCAGGAGCTTATGCGCCGTCGGCCCGCCCGGCTGCGGCCGACGCGGCGCGGCGCGGCGGGACAGCCGCGGTGCAGCACATGCTGGCGGTCCTCGCAGCACTCGATCCCGCGGCCGCGACCAGGATCCGAGGAAGCCTGCCGAGGCTCGATTCCACCTTCGGCATCGGCTTGGCGTTGTTCCTGGCCACGGCAGCGCACGGTGTGCGCGAATGGCTCGACCAGGACATTGCGGCGAAGCTCGCATCCCTGGACGGTGGCGCGCTGCTCGACGAGGCTGACGCCGCCTTGGCGGCGCACCTGCTCCAGGACGTCGACGGACGGACCTGGAGGATTCTCCATGTTCCCATCGACGACGAGGGGGACGATCGCACCCTGATCTGCGCCTCGCTTATGGACGAAGGTCTGCAGACGCAGAACACGGTCGTCTTTCAGATCACGCTGCGCACCCTCGGCCCGGTTCAGCTGAGCGTGGCCGCCGGTGTGCGGGAACTGGCGGTCGTGCTGGAGATGGCCGCCGATCTGCCGGCGAAACTTGCCGACGAGTTGCAGGAGAGCTTCTCCGAGGCCCTCAAGGACAGCGGGCTCACCGGCACGCTGGAGATCGGCCATCTCGGCGGCGCCTGGGTGGATCTGAGCGATTGGCCGCGCGTCGATACCGCGGTGTGAGAGCCGGTGAGGCATGATGTTTAACGCCGGGTTAAAGTTCGCGGCGTGCGACATTACGGAGCGTTGTTCCCGTTCGGATCTCCCCATAGGTGCATATACCGTATCCTGCGGAAGTGCCGCTCGCGGGCGCAATCACGAGGGGGAAACCCATGGCATCGCAGCGCCATGAGACCGGAAAGGTGGTCGTCCTGCTGGCGGACGACGACCGCTTCATGTGCTCGCTCATCGGCAACGCGATCCGTAATTCCCCGCGGTACGAGGTCGTGTTCGCCGGGACGGGGCGCGAAGCCATCGAGTGCCTGTTCAGCACACAGCCGGCCATCGACATCGCGCTGCTCGACTTTATCATGCCCGAGGGCAACGGTCTGGAAGTGGCCCGGCGGATCCGCACCGGCGGGACCGGGGCGGCCCGCGACCTGCCCATCGCCATGCTGACCGGGCAGCGCGACCACCGCTCGGTACGCGCCGCGATGGAACTGGACATCAACGCGTACGTCGTCAAGCCGGTGACCAAGGAGGGGCTGTTCTCCCGTCTCGACCGCGCCCGCGCGATCCCCTTCGAGCTCAAGGATCCGGAGGTGTACAAGCGGGTCGTGATACCGGACCCCTTCGGCTACGATCGGCCCAAGGCCGCTCCGCTTCCTCTGCCGGTGCCCCCCTGCGCAGCCGAGCCCGAACCGTCCATAGTGCGCATCGAGAAGCGCGTGAGCGAGTTGGTTCCCGGCGACATCCTGGGCAAGAGCGTGCGCGACAACGCCAGTGCCAACATCGTCGTTCCGGCGCACATCCAGCTCGACCGGGCACTGATCGCGCGGTTGTCGGACCTTGCGGACATGGGAATGATCCCGTCAACCGTCTTCGTGATCCACAAGCAGGGCGCCTGAAGCATGGCGCACCTCCTGCGCGACCTGCTGGACCCGGCGCCGGTCGGCATCCTGGTCTTCGACGAGGAGTACCGGCTGCAATATTCCAATCCGCGCATCCACGACATCCTCGGCACGGACGGCGCCACCGTCGCGTCGACGGCGCAGCGCCTGCTGAACGGGCCGATTTTGACGCGCGGCGACGACATGCGCGAGATGGCCATCGACTTTGATCGGCCGGACGGGGAGACGCGGACCCTGCATCTGTCCCTCAACTCAATGATGCTGGGAACTGGCGATGCCCTAGTGGCCTGGGTCTACGATGTCACCGAACTGTGTCGGGCCCGTGGGGACGCCGAGCGGGCGGCGCACGCCAAGTCGGCCTTCCTGGCGATGATGAGCCACGAGATCCGCACGCCGATGAACGGCATGGCAACCGCCGCCGACCTGCTGTCTGAAACGCCGCTGTCGGCCGATCAGGCGAGCCTGGTGCGGATCATCCGCTCCTCGGCCGAAGGGTTGCTGACGATCATCGGAGACGTGCTCGATTTCTCGAAGATCGAGGCCGGGCAGATGGAAATCGAGGAGCATCCCTTCACGCTGGCCGCGGTGGTGTACGATGCCATCCGGCTCTTCCAGCCGAAGGCCAACGAAAAGCACCTGCGGCTTTCCTGGGATATCGCTGCCGCGGCGCCGGCCTGGGTGCTGGGTGACGGTAACCGGCTGCGTCAAATCCTGCTGAACCTGATCGGCAACGCCATCAAGTTCACGGAACGGGGACAGGTGTCGGTGCACGTCACGGTGCCGTTGCCTGAACGCCTGCGCGTCCAGGTCGAGGACACCGGGATCGGCATCACCGGCGAGCAGAAGATGCTGCTGTTCAACCCCTTTGTCCAATCGGACGCCAGCGTGGCGCGTCGGTTCGGCGGAACCGGGCTGGGGCTGTCGATCTGCCGCGGTCTGGTCAAGGCGATGGGCGGCGACATAGGGGTGGACAGCACGCCCGGCGAGGGTTCGGTGTTCTGGTTCGAGGTGCCGATGCCCGGGTGTCCCGTGCCTGCCGACGAGCCGGGCGCCACGTCCGGCGAGCGGCGCACGACTCTCTGGAACGCGCCCGATCGCGGTGTGGCCGAAGCGGCGCGGGCGGTGGTGCTGTGCGCCGAGGACAACGCCACCAACCGTGAGGTGCTGGGGCGGGTCCTGAAACGGCTCGGCGTCGTCTGCGATATGGTGGAGGACGGGGCCGAGGCGCTGGCCATCCTTGACTTCGACGTGCATGGGCTGGTGCTCACGGATCTGCACATGCCGCTCGTGGACGGCTACCAACTGGCGCGCCGCATCCGCGACGACGAGGACTTGTACGGGGACGGGCGGAGGATACCGGTCGTGGCGCTGTCGGCCGACGGTGTGAAGGGAACCGCGGAGGCCTGCCGCGAGGCCGGCATGGACGGTCACCTCTCCAAGCCGATTCGCATCGACGAACTGGAGGCCGCGCTGCTGGAGCACCTTCCGGCGATCGGCGACCTGCGCACGCCGGCGGACGCGCCGAGCGCACCGGTGCCGCCGGTACCTGTCCATGCAGCGGCGCTCGATCTGTCGCTGCTGCGCGGGCTTGTGGGCGACGATCCTGAAGCGGTGCTCGGCGCTTTGGAGGGGTTCCGCGACACCGCCGCCGAACTCGTCGACGTCGTCGAACGGATCCGCTCGCTCGACCACGACGATGAAACCGCCCGCGTCGCCTGCCGGACGGCAGTGCACTCGTTGAAGTCGGCCAGCCGTTACATCGGCGCCGGGACGCTGTCCGACATCGCGGCGGCGGTGGAGAGCGCGCTGGCATCCGGGGATTGGGCAGGCGCCGCAGCCCACGCGGGCGGCGTTCGTTCGGCGTTCCAGGCGGTTCTGGAACGAATCGCCACAGTACGAGCCGCGCCGGATTAGGCCTGTTTGACAGCGGCGATCCGGCAGAAGCTCAGGCCGTGGCCGAGCGCCTGCACCCGAGCCCGCCATAACGACAGCTCCGTGGCCAAGCCACTCCTGGTCCGCGGCGGGGCGGGGGCCGAATCGAGCGTCAGGGCAAGCTGCCGAGCTTGCTGGACGATGAGGCGCCGGTAGACCGCCGTCATGTCCTGGGTTCCGCAAACGGCGAGGCCGTGCCTGGGGAATTCCTGAACAAGGGCCTTCGCCGTGCAAGGATGGATCCGCACCGGTTCGCCGTCGTGCCACGCGTCGATGAGTTGCGGTTGCGGTGTGTGCCCCGACAGGAAGAAGTCGTGCAGCAGGAGCGCTCCTCCGGGTTTGAGGCAGTGCGCCACCCCCTTGAGGAACTTCCCTTTGTCCGCGAGCCTGTAGAGCAGCGTATCGGCCATCACGAGATCGTACCGGCGCGAATGCTGGAGGTCGTTGGGATCGTACCACGCGACGGTGATCTTGTCGCGCAGCCGGGGCTCGTCGCAGTGGTGGGCGCCGAGGTGCGAGAGCAGCGGCGAGGATTCGAGCCCGGTCACCAGGGATCCGTAGGCCATGACGATCGCCTTTGCGGAACCCCCAAGCGCGGCGGTGAGGTCGAGGACGGCCTTTTCCGGGCAAAGGCGGAACGGCCGGGTTGCATCGCGGATCCACGCCGCATCGCCGGGCCCCGTGTACCCCGAACCCCAGAGCCGTTCGGCGCCGCAGACCCGCTCGACCGACCATACCGGCGCGCCCGAGCGGCCGAGCTGCCGTGATTCGATCGACCGCAGTTCGGCCTCGACCGCGCGGTCGAGCGCCGACGGTGGGGCAGGCCGGATGGTCGAGGTGGCGGGTGGCCGCGGCAGGGCGATCGGCGCCGGCCGGGTATCGGCAGAGGCGGGGGAGCGGTCCTTCGACGAATCCGGGTCGTAACCCTCCCACCACGCCAGAAGCTTGCGCTCCCGCTCGGTGTCGGGTGACGGACTGAGTTCGGGCGCCTGCACGGTGCTGCTTTCCTGACGTATCGGTCCCCGTGCGGCTTCGGTCAGAAGCGCGGCATCTTGATCAGCGTCGCGGTGATCGACGGGTCGATGGAAATGATCGAGGCCCGCCTCTGCAGCGGTCCTATGGCCGGCAGACTGCCGGCGGAGGTTGTCGGCGCGCCGTTGCGCATGTCGTACATGGCCGCGAATCGTTCCAGCAACGCGTCGACCTTCTCAGGGCTCTTCAGATCGTTAATGTCCAGCCGCTTCTCGATGGTCGCCTTCAACTTGTCGATGTCGTGCGCGGCCGATTGATCGGGGATGTCCAGGACCGTGAAGATGACCTTCTGCAATGCCCGGTCGCCCAGTACCTGATACCAGTTGTTGATGGAGGGCGCCTTGCGCTTGAAGTACAGCGCCAGCCGCAGCGCGGGGTTGGTTTCCTCGCTGGACTCCTCCAGGTTGACCTGCACGTAGCGGTCCACGATCGCCTTAACGACGGACGGAAGCTGCAGGGCGGCGCCGTCGGCCTCCTTGAAGCGGAGGACCGCGGCCATCTGCCGGAACTTCGGGTCCGTCATGCGGTTGGCGGTCGAGTTCGGATCGTCGACACCTTCGTTCAGGACCTTGCGGATCAGCCCGCGGGCGAAGATTTGGCTGCCGAGGTCGAAGGCCTCCATGACGAAGCGGTAAAGCTTGTCGTCTTTCAGGAACTCCTCGGTCGACGTGACCTTGCCGATGTTCGCCTCGAAATAGGCGATGTTGCGCTGGATATCCGGACGCTTGCGCATCATCTGGTCGTAGCGCTCCTGGTTGCGCGCGACCTGGCGGAAGTCCTGAAGCGTGGTCATGCCTCCACCTCGCGCACACGAGGCGCGGCGCCGTCCTCCTCGGCTTCGGCGTTCTGCGGCGCGGCCTCCGCGGATTCGGCGGGATCGACGTAGGTGGCGGGGATGCGGACGATGACCTCACCCGTCTCCTGGTCGAGCACTTCGGTGTAGAGGCGGCGGGTGTCCGGGTTCATCTGGACGCGGTAGTGCTGCATCTCGTCGCGGCGGGCCAGTTCGCGCTCTTGCGTCTTCTCGGCGTCCTGGACCACTTCCGTGGGCTTCTCGGCTTCGACCTGCAGGTTGCGCAGCCGTTCGGTCAAGCGCTGGCGCGCCTCGGCGACCACGTCGGCGCTCGTCTGGGTGCTGCGGTCGTTGTTCAATCCGGTGATGCCCGAGATCGGCGTCGGCATGGCGTCATCCTCCAAGCTGGGATGGGGCGGACGCCGCGGCGTCGCGTGCGGTACGGCGGTGCGCGGCGGTGTCCGGCAGCACTGTGTCCTCGTAGGCGAGGACCGGGCGCAGGCTGGACAGCGCCTTGTAGTAGTCGCGCTCGCTGACGTGCTGCATGGCCTGGAGGATGCGGCCCTGCATGTCCGGATGGGCCAGCGCCGCGTAGATATCGGCCATCATGCCGGTGATGATGTCGGCGTAGCTGCTGGCGGCGTGCGGGTCGAGCAGCATGCTCTGGATCACGAAGTAGGCGCGCCGCACCGGGGTGTCGGCTTCCTCCTCCTGCATGATGTCGCTGCCGCGGATGATCTGGGCGAAATTGCTGACGGTCAGCGTGTAGCGGCGGTTCTCGTTCTGCACGACGCAGCCGTTGATGACCACGCGTTCGCAGGGCTTGAGGCGGAGTTTAAGCGCCATGCATCACCTCCTCCACCCGCGTTGGGGTGGGCGCGGGAGTGCCGAGCAGGCCCTGCATGACCGACCGGTTGATCTCAACCAGAAGGCCGACGTCGGCTTCGCCGCGCAGCACCTCGCGGGTGCGCCGGTTGACCGAGAACGACAGCGAAACCAAGCCGGCGCGCAGTTCGTCGGGAAGAGCGTTGCCGTCGTCCAGCAGGTCGGCGCGCAGCGTGTTCCAGAGTTCCAGATTGCGCCACAGCGCGTCCTTGAGAGCAACCGACCGCCAGTCGGCGTCCGCGTGCCGTTCAAGGTCCAGCGTGATGCGCAAGAAGACGCGGTACTCGATCCGCCTTGGATCGTCGCACTCGGCCATCGTCTGCTGATAGGCGGCGATGCTCATGGTCGCACCTTAGGGATGTAGGGGAGCGGCGACCGCTGCAGACCGAGCGTTGGCAACGGCGCGCGGGGCTGCACGGCATGGCCGCGCCAAGCCCGCAGCGGAGCCGCGGAAGGGCAGGGGCCGGCATCCGGAGGGGGATGCCGGCCCGAGACCTTTAGCGGAACAGGGACAGGATGTTCTGCGGTCCCTGGTTGGCGATCGACAGCGCCTGGATGGCGAGCTGCTGCTGGACCTGCAGGGCCTGCAGACGGCTCGACTCCTCGTTCATGTCGGCGTCGACCAGGGCACCGATGCCCTTGTTCATCGAGTCGGTCAGCTTGGACACGAAGTCGTTCTGCACCGACACGCGGTTCTCGATCGAGCCGATCACCGCCGCCTTGCCGATGGCCTTGTCGAGCAGCCCGTTGATGACTTCCAGCGACTTCCTCGCGTTCGAGGTCACGTCGATCTGCGTCAGATCGGCGAGGCCGCCGAACGCGTCGCTCTCGGTGGAGCCAACCCACAGGCCGTCGATCTTGGTGGTGAAGTTGCCCTCGCCGCTCTCGTCCTGATCGATGAACTCCAGGCTGTCGCCGTTCCACTGCGCCTGGACAGCCGTGCCCAGCGCGGCGTTGACGACGGTCAGGATGTTGCCCTGCGTCGTCGCCTTGTTGGTGTCGTAGGTCTGCGCGGAAAGATCGATGGTCACCGCCGTCTTGACGCCGGCCTCGTTGGTGACGTTCAGCGTCAGGTTGCCGAGGCCCAGGTTCTGCCCGTCGATGAAGGTGTCGCCATCATCTCCCAGCGCGATACCGACGGAGGCCTTCATGTCGTTGGTGGAGTCGACCTGCTGTTCGATGGTCGCCTTGCCGACGATCGAGGTGACCTGCAGGTCCTGGCGCTGGAAGCTGATGTAGCTCGGATCGATGGTGCCGGCGCTGCGGCTCAGCGAGGCCAGGATGTCGACGTTCTTGTCCTTAGCCGTGCCGTCGTTCGAGTAGGTGACGCGCAGCAGGTTGTCGCCGTTGAACGAGGCGTCGGCGGCGGCACCCTTCACCAGCTTCACGAGCTGGTCGATGTCGTTCTGGATGAGCGTCTTGTCGACGCCGTTGGTCTGACCGGCGATGACGCGGGCCTTCAACTCCTCCAGCCTCGTGGTGATGTTCTTTGCGGCGACCGACGCGGTGTTGGTGGTGCCGGTACCCAGCTCCAGCGACTCCTTGACCGCCTTGAAGCCAGCAACGTCGGCCTTCATGGTGGTGGCGATCGACCAGTACGCGGCGTTGTCCTTGGCGTTGTTGACCTTGAGGCCCGTCGAGATGCGGTCCTGGGTGGTCTCCAGATCGCCAGTGACGCGACGCAGCGTCTGCAGAGCGGTCATCGCCGAGGCGTTGGTCATAATCGAGGCCATGTGTATCTCCATTCGCGAGATGCTTAGCGCCTTTCTGACGCCGGGGCCGGTTGCGCGGGCCATCCCGATCTGTCGCGGGCGTACAACCGACAAATCCACTGTGACTCGACACGTTTAAGCCGGGGTAAAAAATTTCCCGTCTTTCGGTCGTCACGAGGCGAGGCGGTGTCGAATATTTATCTATTAATTGCGACAACTGGGTGCGACCTGAACGCACGAACCGCTGGAGGCACGGGCAGTGGCGTGCCTCTGGGCGTACGTTCAGATTACGCGAGAATTATGGACGGAGTTGGGAGCGGAGCGGGCAATGCGGCTCGTCAGCCGCGCAACGCCAAAGGCGTGCTGTTCCAGCGCCTCATCGTCCGCGTCGGCACAATGGCGAGGCGTTTCGGCTTGCGGAGGGGCGGGCGCACTTGCGCGGCCTCAATGCCTTCCGGTTCGGCATGGTCGGGCGGCGCTTCGAATTTATAGCCGCGGCCATAGACCGTCTCGATGTAGCGACCGCCGCCGGTTGCATCGGCAATTTTCTTGCGCAGCTTGCAGATATAGACATCGATCACTTTGTCCAGGGGCTCCGACTCCGAAAGCCCATAGACGCTGTCATAAATATGTTCCTTCGACACGACACGGCGATGATGAAGCGCCAGCACCGAGAGGATGGCGTGTTCGCGTTGGCTGAGGCGCAGGCGGACGCCGTCGATCTCGGGATCACGGCCATCAAGGTAGACAGTGAGCCGGCCAACCGAGATGGCGTTCGTGGAATGGCCGTGCGTGCGGCGCTGGGTCGCCTCGATCCGGGCACGGATCTCTACGCTGACGACCGGCTTAACCAAAACATCGTCGGCGCCGGCATGAAGGATCTTCACTGTCGTATTTGCGCAGCGATGTTCAAGCAAGCAAAGAATGGCGGCGTTGGTCTTTAAGCTGCGCAGACGTGCAACGCATTCGGCTGAATCCGCCACGCTGCCAATGATAATGGCATCGTAGTCCTCTAGATCGTGGCCCATTTCTTCTAAGCTGTTGTGGGCGTCATGCACGCGAGTGCGGTCGTGCATTATCTTCGCGAGGGCGAGTTGCTTGCCGACTGCGGCGGCAATCAAGTCGTCCTGCTCGATCAAGAGAGCTCTCATAGGGATTCTCCGCTCGTCAGTGGTACATAGGAGATGCTTAGAATTTTTTAAAAATGCGCCGAATACGACATACGCAATACGAGCAATTCCAAAAGTGGTAGGACGTGTCAATGAGCAACTGGTACTGTGCACCCACTTTTTGTCTCACGTTTTAACCCCGCTTTAACCTAGTGGAATCGATCTTGATTTGGATTTCATTTTATCTATAACTTTATTAATATCGCACGCAACTGACCGGCCGGCGCAAAACTCAAGCGCTGGCACGGTGAGCATGCTTAATCTGGACTTCCTTTCCTTCCGAGAACGCAGCCCATTGATCCGCCACGATACTGGTCGCGGGGGCAGTTACTGGGTGCGCTCGGGAGCGATGCCGAGCAGGTCGAAGGCTTTCTGCTGGATCGGCGTTGGCTTCGTCGCAAGGGGGTAAGGGAATAGTCGGGATACGCCGGGACGCCCGGACCGCCTCTCAATGTCGGCGCTCCCGATTGATCTCGGCGTCGGCAGGCCGTCGCCGAAGCTCCAGGAGATGGAGAAAATCGCTGGCATGGGTTGGTTGCCGGCACCCGCAGTTCGAAGGCCACGGTGTGGCCTGCGGTAGGAGGTGTCGCGTTGTTGATGACGATGCGCGCGGCCCCGGCCGCGCAGGTCAGTCGGAGGTGCGGCGGATGTCGTATGGCATTGCTGGGGCCATGGCGGTTCCCATGTCGACGCGGTGGTAGCTGCCAACTTCGCCGGCCTGCCGCGCGGCGGACCTTGGCGCGTGCCTTTCAACTCCGACTGGGCGGGCTACAGCCCGGCCTTCGACGGCCACGCCAGCGCCACCGGGGTGCCGCGACCGAAGGACGCGACGGTCAGAGATTCGCCGCCGACGTCTCGGTCGGCTCCCATTTGTTGATCGTGCTGTCGCACGACGCGTAGGCGCCACCTCGGAAGAGGCGGGCTGACACTCGGCGGGTGGCCACTTTTGGATCCAGCAATGTGGCCCCATGCGGTAAGTAAATTTTGATTGACACAACCGCCGCCAATATGTACCTTGATGACGTTGCGCGTGAGGGACGGAGCTGCGGCAACGCTCGCTTCGTCGGAGTTTGCCTCGTGTTGCCTCTCCCAGGACGGGGCTTCACACCCGCCTCTTCTTTCGCTGCGAGGGATCATGGCTGGTCCGGTTCTTAATGAGATCGTCATCACACACGAGAAGGGGCCTCCGGCCATGAGCCTGTGCGACCGGCCGACTTGCGAGGCCGAGCGGGCGTATGAAGTCTATGGTAAATCATTTTTGATATACAATGCCAGTGTATCTTGGTGCCTCAGCGCCGTGCATGAGTTCCTTTTTACAAGGGGAGTTTGACATGTCTGATACCCGCAACGTCAAGATGGGCGTCTGCAAGATCACTTACGGCGGAGTTGATCTGGGCTACACCAAGGGTGGCGTCGAAGTGGAGGTGACCACGGAAACCCACAAGTTGACCGTCGATCAGTTCGGCTCGACCCAGATCAACGAACTCATCATGGGCCGAAACGTCAAGGTCAAGGCGCCGCTGGCCGAGACCACGCTGACCAACCTGGTCGCCGTCATGCCGGGGGCCACCTTGGTGTCGGCCACCGGCGCCAAGGCCTCCGGCACCATCACCTTCGCCGAGTTGCCGTTGGCCGGTGACAGTATCACCGTCAATGGTGTGGCGTTCACGTTCCGCGCGAGCCTGACCGGCGGCAACGAGATCCTGCTGGGCATCGACGCGGAGGAGACCGCCGCAAACGCCGCCCAGGTGTTGAGCGGTTCGGCGGAAGCCCCGGTCGCCGCAGCGAACTACGCGGCCGCCGCCGGCGTGCTGACCGTCACCTACAAGGTGCTGGGCACCGCCGGCAACACCTTCACGCTGGCTGCGAGCGGCACCGGCATCTCGGTGTCGGGCGCCACCCTGGCTGGCGGCACGGTGGGCGACGCGGCGCGTGTCGAGGTGCAGACCGGCATCGGCCTGTCGCTGCTGGATCGGGCCAAGAAGCTGGTGCTGCACCCCGTGATGCTGCCCGATGAGGACCAGTCCGAGGACTTCGTGATCCCGCGGGCGGGCAGCACCGGCGGCCTGCAATTCGCCTACAAGGTGGACAGCGAGCGCGTCTTCAACGTCGAGTTTACGGGTTACCCGGACCCGGAAACGAAGACCTTGTTCGTGGTCGGTGACACCGGCGCCTTATCGTAAATCAATATTGATTGACCGAATGGCGGGCGCTCCGCCATCCGGTCAGTCATCTCTTCGATCTTTTGAGGATATCCCATGCCGAAGTATCTCGACCTCGACGGCCTGCCGACCGGCACCACCGCCGAGCGTGTGCTCAAGCTGAACGGGAAAGAGCATCCGCTGAAACCCATGAGCGTCGGCGACTTCATCGAGAACACCAAGCTCCTCCAGGCGCAGGGTGATTCCCCGTCCCTGGAGCGCGAGTTCGAGGTGATGATGAAGATGATTCAGCGCTCCTTCCCGAGCTGCTCCGAGGCCGAGCTGATGGCGCTGACGCTGCCGCAGCTGAACCAGATCCTCGACTTCGTCCAGGACGCCTCCGGTACCGACGAGGCGGGCGAGGGCAAGGCAAACCCTCCGGTGGGGGAGAAGTAAGGGAACTCGACTTCGGGTTTCTCTTCTCCCGCGTCTTGCGAATGTACGGGCTCGGCTATTGGGAAGTGATGAGCCTCCCCATACGGGCCTTCTGGCTCCTCAACCGCAACATCGACCGCCTCACCGCGGAAGAGGACATGCGGGCGATGACCAACACGCTGTGCGCCCAGAGCGGCGAGGGCTACCGGCTGCACGCTGCGGCGCTCTCCGAGCAGATGGGGCAGGTCGTCCTGGTGATCGACACGACCTATGACCGCCAGGGTCTCAACGAACTCAAGGCGTTGGCAAGTAGGATGAAGGGATAGGCGATGGCCGAGAGCACGATCCGAGTTGAACTGGAACTGGTGGACGGCGCCTTCATCACCAGCATCCAGCGGACGAAGCAGAGCATTCAGGATCTCGTACGCACCGTCGATCAGTCGAGCAGTGTGATTACGCGTGTGGAACAGCGCACCACCCTGCTCGGACGCTCCGCGAACGAGCTGAACAAGGCGCTGACCCTGACGCGCCAGACCGTGGCCAACCTCGGCGAAACGTTCAAGAACGCCGCCGACAAGGACCGCATGGCGTTGCCGGCGCTGATGGGGACGCTCAAGGGGGCGAATGAGGCGCTGGAACGGTTCAAGAAGGCCAAACAGGCAATCGGGAACGCCACGGGCGCCGTGTCGGGAGCCGGCGGTGCATCGGCCGGGCAGAAGCCGGCCGCACAAGCCAAGGTGGCCGCCGAGGCCCAGAGCGGTGCGGCCCAGGGCGGTAAGGCGCAACGCAGTGAACCCCTGAGCAGCGAAGCCGCCAACGAAGCCTTTCAGAAGCTCGGCCGCGATTGGACCGACGTCACCGCGCGCATGAAGGAGGCCAGCGTCCAATGGATGACCGTCTTCAGCGATCGTCTCCATGCCCTGGTCAAGACGGGCAACGTCAAGTTCGGTGACCTCGCCCGCTCGGTTGCCGCCGATCTCATCAGGATACCGGTCCAGATGATGATTGTGAAGGCAGTGACCTGGATGGGTGATGCGCTCGGCGTCAAGACGTTCGAAGCCGCGCCGGTCGGGCAGAAGCAGGCGGTACAAGCCACGGCGGGTTCCGGCGAGGCCAAGGGCGGTGCGGCCAAGGATAGTGCCGTCACGGGTGGAGAGGCCAAGAGCGGCGACGGCACAGGCGGCAAAGCCGCCGAGGACCCGTTCGACAAGTTCGCTCGCGAATGGGGCGACTCTACCGCACGCATGAAGGAGGCCAGCGTCGGATGGATGACCGACTTCAGCGACCGTCTCTCCACATTCGTCATGACGGGTAAGATCAAGTTCGGTGAATTTGCTCGGTCGGTCATCGCTGACCTCGTCAAGATCCAGGTCCGCGAGTTGATGGTGAAGTCGCTGTCGGCGCTCTTTGGTTGGGGCACTGCCACGGCGTCCGCGCCTGCTGCTACGGTCGGAGTGGGTGAGGGCATATTCCGAACCGCTGGCGCCGGCATGGCAACTACTCCCGGCTGGGAGGGCTTCTCGGGCGCCTACCACACTGGAGGCATCGTCGGCTTGGAACCGACCTTCTCCCGCTTCGTGCCGACCAGCCTCTTCGCCAACGCCAAGCGCTTCCACGGCGGCGGCTTCCCCGGTCTGAGCGCCGGCGAGGTGCCGGCCATCCTGAAGAAGGGCGAGGGCGTCTTCACGCCGGAGCAGATGGCGGCGCTGGGTGGCTTGGGCGGTGCGGGCGGCGGGCAGCAGATCAACAACACCGTGAACGTCACCGTCAACGGCAACGGCGGCAACCACGAACAGAACGCCGATCTGGCCAACCAGATCGGGCGGCAGGTGCAGGATCAGATGAAAGTCATGGTGCTCAACACGATGCGCGACCAGATGCGTCCCGGCGGCCTGTTGCGGGGAGGCATGTGATGGCGCTCCTCGTCTTCGCTCCCCCCATCGCGCCGCTGATCGGCAGCACTCTCAAGGCGCAGCCCAAGGTGCTCACCGCCAGCTTCGGCGACAATTACAGCCAGCGCGCCGCCGACGGGCTGCACGCCGCCCAGGGGCTCGACGTCGGCCTGTCCTGGGAGGGGCTGCCTGCCCAGATCGCCGAGATCGAGGCCTTCCTGGAATCGACCGGCGGTTACAAGGCCTTTCTCTACCAGGTGCCCGGGCGCACCACGCCACAGGCCTGGACCTGCCCGGGCGGCTGGGAGCGCGTGGCCAACACCCTGCCGGGCATCGACAAGCTTTCCGTCACCCTCAAGCGTGTGTTCGACCTCGCATGACCACCGATCTCACCCCCCACACGCCGGAACAGGACACCGGCCAGGCCAAGGCCGCGCAGACCGCCCAGGCGTTCGCCCCCGGTGCCTACGTGGTGCTGTACGACCTCGACACCTCGTCGGTCGGCGGGCCCGTCTACCACTTCACCGGAACCGCCGACGAGGGTGGCTCGGTGATGTGGCGCGGCAACACCTACGAGCCGTTCGACATCCAGGCCGAAGGCTTCGAATGGAACGGCCGCGGCCCGCTGCCGACCCCGCGCATCAGGGTCTCCAACGTCAACCGTGTGTTCAGCGCGCTGGTTGGCACCTACGGCGACCTCCTGGGCTGCACCGTAAGGCGCTGGCGCGTCTTCGACCGCTTCCTCGACAACCGGCCCGATGCCGACCCGGACGCGCACTTCCCGGTCGACGTCTACCGCATCGAACGGAAGGTCAGTCATGACAAGGTGACGATCGAGTGGGAACTGTCGGCCGCGCTGGACCAGGAGGGGCGCTCGCTTCCCGGCCGCCTGGTGCTGCGCGATGCCTGCATGAAGCGCTACCGCGTGTGGGACGGCAACAGCTTTCTCTACACGCGCGCCACCTGCCCCTACTCCGGGCCCGACCTGTTCACCCCCCACGGCGCGGCGACGTCGAACCCGGCCCAGGACGCCTGCGGCAAGCGCGTCATCGACTGCCGTCTGCGCTTTGGCGTCGACGCCGTGCTGCCGTACGGCGGCTTTCCCGGTGTGGCGCGCACGAGGATCCCATGAGTATTTTGACATCCGACATCATTGCCGCGGCACACGCGCACGCGCTCGCCGAATATCCGCGCGAGAGCTGCGGTGTCGTGATAGACGGCCGCTACGTGCCGATGCAGAACGTCGCCGACGATCCGGCGCGCGACTTCCGCATCGCCGCCAGGGCCTACGCCAAGGTCGTCAGGAAGGCTGCGCTGATCCTGCACAGCCACCCCGACGGCGATCCCTGGCCATCGAAGGCCGACATGCAGGGGCAGTTGCAGACCGGAAAGCCCTGGGGGCTGTTCACCTGCAACGGCGAGGCCTGTGGCGAGGTGCGGCTGTGGGGTGACGGCCTGCCGGTGCCCGAGCTGCTCGGACGCCCCTTCGTTCCCGGCATCACCGACTGCTATTCGCTGGTGCGCGACTACTACCGCATCGAACGCGGGATCGTGCTGCCCGAGGTGCCGCGGGATGATCAATGGTGGAACGCCGGCGAGAACCTCTATCTCGATCACCTCGACGCGGCGGGCTTCCGCATCGTGCCGGAAAGCGAAATCCAGCCCGGCGACAGCTTCCTGGCCTGCATCCGCGCGGATGTCCCCAACCACGCCGGCGTGCTCGTCGGCGCCGACCTGATCCTTCACCACCTCGCCAACCGCCTGTCGCGCCGGGAACCGGTCGGCCCGTGGCTGCGCAAGGTGCATTGCTGGGTGCGTCACCATGGCTGAGATCCACCTGCACGGCACGTTGGCCGTTTTCCATCCCGAACCGCTGCGCCTGCACGTCCGGACTCCGGCCGAGGCGGTGCGCGCTTTGCTCGCCAACTTCCCCGGCTTCGGCGAGGTGCTGCGCCAGGGCGAGTGGCACGTCGTCCGCGGCCATCCCGGCGACGGGATGTATCTTGACAAGGACGAACTGACGCTCGGTCTCGGCACGGACACCGCGCTGCACTTCGTGCCGGCTGTCACCGGGGCCGGCGGCGGTGGGGCCAAGGCGATCATCGGCGCGGTGATCGTGGTTGCTGCCGCCATCATATCGGGCGGTACGCTGTCGGCACCGCTCTCTGGTCTCTACACCACGGCAGCCGGCACCGTATCGTTGACCGGCTACGGCATGGTCGCAATGTTCGGCGCGTCGATGATGCTCTCGGGCATCAGCCAGATGCTTGCGCCGACGCCGAAGATGCAGTCCTTCGAGGGCGCCGACCAGAACCGCTCCTACCTGTTTTCAGGCCCGACCAACCGCGTGGAGCAAGGCGGCGTCGTGCCGGTGATCTACGGCCGATGCCGCGTCGGCTCGGTGACCGTCGCTGCCGGAATCGCCAACGAGGACGTGGCGGCGAGGGTGTGATGGAGGGCTTGATGGTCAACGAGATTGAACTGACGGATGTCGCTGGCAGCGGGGGGGGCGGCAAGGGCGGCGGGGGCGGTGGCCGCACGGCGCAAGAAGATCCGAACTCGCTACAGTCGAACGCCACCGCCGAGATCCTCGAACTGCTGGGCGAGGGCGAAATCGTCGGCCTGGCCGACGGCGCCAAATCGATCTTCCTGAACGATACGCCGCTCGTCGCCGCCGACGGCACGGCGAACTTCCAGGGCGTCGAGTGGGTCCAGCGCTTCGGCCTGCCCGACCAGGAGCCGATTCCGGCCTTCGCCAACGCCAGCGCCGAGACTCCGGTCCAGGTCAAGGTGACGCGCTCGGGCGGGCCGGTCACCCGCACGATCGCGGAGCCCGACGCCGACGCCCTGCGCATTACCGTGCACGTCCCGTCCCTGACGTTCCAGGATCCGTCGAACGGCGATATGCACGGCTCGAGGGTCGAGTTCGTGATCCAAGTCTGTCCCAACGGCGGCGCCTGGCAGACGGTCGTCAATGGTGTGATCGAAGGCAAGACCACCTCCGGCTACCAGAGAACCTACCGTTTCGACCTGCCGCCGTACGGCGCGCCGTGGGGCGTGCGCGTCGAGCGCCTGACCGCCGACAGCGACAAGACCAATCTGCAGAACGAGCTGTACTGGCAGTCCTACACGACCGTCACCTACGGAAAGTTCGCCTATCCTGACTGCGCGCTGATCGGCCTGCGGATCGACGCCAAACAGTTTGGTGCCTCGATCCCGACGCGCACCTACGACGTGATGGGCCGAAAGATCCGCGTCCCCACGAACTACGATCCGGCCACGCGTCGATACACCGGCATCTGGGACGGATCCTGGAAAATCGCCTGGACCGACAACCCGGCCTGGGTCTTCCTCGACCTCTTGCTGGAGCCGCGCTTCGGGCTCGGGGACTTCATCGCCGAAGACCAGGTCGACAGGTGGTCACTCTACCAGATCGCACGCTACTGCGACGGTGTCGATGCGAACGGCTTTTTCGTCGGCGTGCCGGATGGCGAGGGCGGCCGTATGCCGCGCTTCACCTACAACGGCGTGTTGCAGACCAAAGAGGACGCGTACGGCGTCCTTCAGCAGATCGCGTCGTGCTTCCGCGGGCTGGCCTACTGGTCGTCAGGCATGGTCGTGCCGCGTGCCGACCTGCCGGCGGACCCGGTCAAGCTGGTCACGCCGGCCAACGTGATCGACGGTGTTTTTTCGTACTCCTCGACGGCGATCAAGGCGCGGCACACCGTAGCGCTGGTAAGCTGGAACGATCCCGACGACGGCTTTCGGCCGGCGATTGAGGTCGTCGAGGATCGTGAGGGGCTGCTGCGCTACGGCTATCGGCCGATCGAGGTGGCCGCCCCGGGCTGCGCGCGGCGCATGCAGGCGCGGCGCTTCGGCCAGTGGATCCTGGAATCGGAGCAGAACGAAACCGAGACGGTCAGCTACAAGGCGAGCTGGGATCACCTTGACGTCATGCCCGGCGACGTGATTTCGGTCGCCGATCCGTCCTATGCCGGCGTCCGCCTGGGCGGGCGCATCGCCGGGCACGCCGGTTCGACCGTTACCCTCGACGCCGTGCCCGAACTCGACGCCCAGCACACCTACAGGCTGGCGGTCACCCAGCCGGACGGCTCGATCATCGAGCGACCGATTACCGGCTGGTCGGGGGCCGACGTGACAGTATCGGGAACGATTGGCAATCCCGTGCCCGGCGCGGTCTTCGTCATCACCGCCAGCCACGTGAAGCCGCGGCCGTTCCGCGTCATGGGGGTGGCCGAGGACGAGCCGGGCGTGTTTTCCGTTACCGCGTTGTTCCACGATCCCGGCAAATACGCACGCGTCGACGAGGGTACGGTTCCTCCCGGTGATCTCTATCAGATCACCGACCCGCGTGCCGGCGGTATTCCGTCCGTGACCAATCTCAGGGTGGTCGAGAGCGTCTACTGGGTGAACGGCCTGCCGCACGCGCGTCTAACGGTGAGCTGGACGCCGCCCGCCTCGGTCAACGTCCGGGGCTACCTGGCGCAGGTGTTGACGCCGGGGGGGCAATGGCAGACTTGGCCGGACATCAAGACGGCCGGCTTCGACATCGAGCCGGCGGCAGAAGGCCAGTACGTCATCCGCGTCTACACGGAGTCGCTTGACAATCACTCTTCGCTGCCGGCCGAGGTGCGCGCCGTCTGCACCGGCAAGGGCGCGCCGCCGGGTCCGCCGACCGGGCTGACCGCCACCGGCGGATATCGGCAGGTCGTGCTCAGTTGGAGCAACCCGACCGACAGCGACCTTGCGGCGATCGAGGTGTGGGAGTCGGCTACCGACCAGCTCATCGACGCCGCCAAGGTCGCCGAGATCAAGGGCAATGCCTTCGTGCGCGGCGGCCTCGGCGGGCTGGTGACGCGCTGGTATTGGGTGCGCGCCCGCGACCTGTCCGGCAACGTCGGCCAGTTCAACTCGAACCTAGGGACGCCGGCAACCACCGAGCAGGTCAGCCACGACGACGTCGCCGATGCGATCCTCGACAGCCCGCTGCTGGACGCCCTGACCGAGGCCAGCCTGCAGAGCAGCCTGACCACCAACGGTCTCGCCGACCAGCAGCGCGGCGACCGGGCCTACGTCAAGACGCAGGTCACCGAGCTGCTGACGGCGGACCAAGCGCTCGCCCAGCAGATCACCGAGGTGGTGGCCGGGTTGGGTGACGCGGTGGCGGCGATCCAGCAGGAGGCCACCGCCCGCGTCGACGAGGACGGCGCGCTCGCCCAGCAGATCGCTACCGTGCAGACCGCGGTCGACGGCGCCCTGGCGACCGTCCAGACGCAGGCGCAGGCCATCGACGGCATCCAGGCGCAGTACACGATCAAGACCCAGGTGCTGGCGAACGGCAAGCCGGTCGTGGCCGGCATCGGCGTCATGGCGGACGTGACCACCGGCAGCGAGGTCATCGTGCTGGCTGACCGGTTCGCCGTGGTGAACACCGTCAGCGGCGCGCAGGTCGCACCGTTCGTGGTGACCGACGGCAAGGTCTCGATACCGGCCGCCTTCATCACCGAAGTCATCGCGGCCCTGCTCCGAAGCCCGGACAACAAGTTCGTGATCGACCTCGCGAACAAGTACCTCTCGATCGAGGTGTAACGATGGTCCCGCCGCCCCCGCTGCCCAGCATCACCTACACCGATGGCTTCGGCGAGGAGTCGTTCCGTTTCGGCTTCATCCTCGTCGAGATCGCCGAGCGCAAAAGCGCCGGCACGCTCCCCGACGCGGTGTGGCTGCACAACCATGCCGGCCGCCCGGTGCTCGCCGACCGCGCCGAGGGCGCGGTCGCCCGCGTCTTCGTCGAACCAGACGCTTGCACACGTGTGCCAGAGCGCCTTGTTGATCTGAATGCCGGCGAGCTGGCCTTCCTGCTGGTCGACTGGCCCTCGGGGCGGTCGCGCTACCTGCACCCGCGGCATCACCGCGAGCACCGGCCATTGCTCGGGCGGCAGTGGCAGGTCACCACCAGCGACTGCTACGCGCTGCTGCGCGACGCCGCCCCCCGGCTGGCCGGCATCGAGCTGCCCGCCGTCGTGCCGGAGATCGGCTACACGCACTTCCAGAAGGCGTGGGAAAACCGCAACCTGTTCCTGGAACTGTACGCGGAGGCCAGCTGGGCGCCGGTCGCGGTGCCGGCCGAGCACGACGTGCTGCTCATCCAGTCGATCCCCGGCGACCCGCGCGGCCCGGACCATTGCGCGCTGATCGTCGAGGACGGCCAGATCCTGCACCACTACCGCGACCGGCTGTCCTGCGTTCAGCCCTACGGCGGCTGGTGGCGCGCCCGCACGCACCTGATCCTGCGCCACGGGAGCCGGCGATGAGCAAGCGGTTGTACGCCCGCGGCGGGGACGGCGTCGTTGCCATCGTCGAAGGCGGCTCGGACGCACCGATCAGCTACCCGCTCACCAATCTGAGCGCGGTGCACTTCCATTCCAGCCTGAGCTACCTGCGCGTGGTGCAGGTGCTGTCGTTCACCGCTTCGCACGCCGCCTACGCGGCGCAGGAACTCGGCGGCAAGAACCCGGTAGCCGTGGTGGGCCTGTACGTCACCCGGCACTACTGCGGCTCCTTCGACCCCTCTACCGGCATCCCGCCCGTGCTGATCCTGCGCAACGGCGGCGCTTCACCTTCTACGGTGCCGGTCCAGGCGGTCGGCCCGTCGACACGCTCCGCGTCCTTCGAGCTGCTCGCCGACGGGCAGATCCATTTGGTCGAGACCGCCCGGACCTTCATCAACGCGCTGCCGGCGATGACGACGACGTGGACGATCTACGTCTTCGGCCAGCCGGTATAGGGGAACACCATGGCTACGGTCCTCCACATCACGCCAGCCCGAGTCATCGCCTCGAACGGAAAGTTCGACAGCAACTACCGCTATGTGCGGGCCAGCCCTGCCCCGCAATTCTTCTTCGCTACGGGCCGCACCTGCGACGTGGCGAACGGCGGCCTGCGCTACGGCGGCCCCGCCGGTGACCGCTACGACGACAGCAACTACAACGGCTCCTGGACGGCCCCGGCCGGGATCGGGTGTCGGATATGAGCCTCGTCGCCACCAACAACCGCATCTACATCGCAGACGGCGGGCAGATCGTCTTCGACACCAACGACAACATGCCGCACATCATCGGCGTGGGCACCTACAACGTCACTGTCGATTTCCCCGACAACCCCGGAAAGGGGATCGTTTCATTCACCGACGCCTGCGGGGGGACGCAGCAGGAGTACCAATGCACATGGGAAAATATCTGTCGTCTCCAAAACGTGTGTCGGACCGAGACCAACTACGAATGCTCCACTAATTTTGTCTGCGAGATGTTCGGCGGCTACCTGAACTGCCGCCCGGTGACCACCTGTAACTGGGTGATGCGGACGGTCTGCAGCTTGGAAGAGGTCTGCGGCTGGGAGCAGGTCTGCGGGTTCGTCACCGTCTGCCGGCCGGTCACCTACTATGCACAGAACTACCCGGCGTACGACTGGGAGAGTTCGGTGGTCATTGGCAGCTTCCCGGCCGGACTGCCCTGCGACTTCGTGCTCGTCAACGCCGTCGCCGCGCGTACTTCCGGCGACGGCGCTTGTACGATGCCCTTGGGCAACTGGTTCCCGCTCTCCGGTTCGGTGGTGGTCGAGAGTCTGATGCGGGAAGACGGTACGCCGTGGATGCGCCGCATCATCAGCGTCTACCCGTCCGGCAACCACCTGATCCTGCACGCCAAGAGTTCGAGCAGCGCCTGGTGGTCTGACTTTGGCATCATCGCGCCGCAGCTCGCCGATTTTCACTCCGTCTACCACCTGACCCTGCGCGTCTATATGGGGAAGTTCCGATGAAGACCGTCAGCATCCGATCGTTTTCTTGCAATCTCGCCTCCGGTGAAACCGAGGTAACGTTTGAAATCGTCGAGCCGCGCGGCGCGGTGCGCGTCGTCGCGCTGACCGGCACGCTCACGCTGTCCGGCCGCTTCACCGAGGCCGGACCCGACCTCACCGACGCGCTCGAAGCCGCACTAACCCAGGAGGGCCTGCTGTGAACCATCTCCCCGCCATTCAGGACCCGATCATCGAGAACGACTTGGTGGTCGGCTGGGTGATGCGCGTGAAGGGCGCGCACCAGGGCCGCGTCGCCGAAGTCGAGCAGCGCTGGATGCTGCCGCCCGAGCAGCCGGCCCGCTCGCTGCACGAGTGGACGCCGGAGGAGCTGGCCGCCCAGCTCGACGCCTGCTCGCGGAAGCACGGCATGATGGACACGCTGACCGCGCGCCTGACGGCACCGACCGAGGAGGGCTGAGATGCAGACCAGTTGGTACCGCACGGGAACCGTGATGCTGACCGCCGGGTCGGCCGGCGTCGTCGGCGCGGACACGGCGTGGCTGAGCCAAGTCCAGCCGGGAGACCTGATCACCTTCGACGCCGGTCGGAGCTTCCATGAGGTGGCGGCGGTCGATTCCAACACGGCGCTGACCCTGCGCGAGCCCTACACCGGGTCCAGCGCAGCCGAGGCCCCCTACGCCGTCGTCCGCAACTTCACCTCGACGCTGCCCGCGCAGATCGCCGCCAAGATCGCTAACATGGTCGACAAGTGGCAGGTGCGCGAGGAGCAGTACGACGATTGGGTCGGCGGCAGCCCGACCGGCGGCCCGAACGGCGACGGCAAGTACCCGCTGACCGACAGCCAGGGGGTGACCCGGCTGGTCGAGAGCCCGGCCCGCCTGCTGCAGCTGCTCGACGACGGCGTGGCGTCGAACGCGGAGGCGATCATCGCCGCCATCGAAGACGACGTCGTCGTCGCCCAGCAGGCGCGCGATCAGGCGGAGACGGCCAGGGACACCACGCTGGCCGCCCGTGATGCCACCACCGCAGCGCGGGACGCCACGCTGGCCGCCCGCGATGCGGCGACCGCCGAGGCGGCGACGGCGCTGACGCACGCCACCGCGGCCGGCGAGGCCGCGGCCGACGCAGCGACGGCGCAGGGGGCGGCGGAAACCGCCCGTGACACCACCCTGGCCGCCCGTGATGCCATCCTCGTGGCGCGCGACGCCACCGTGGCCGCCAGCACCGACGCGCAGGCGGCGGCGCAGCAGGCCGCGGCCGCTCGCGACGCCACCCTGACCGTCCAGGACGTCACGACCGCCGCCCGCGACGCTACCGTGGCGGCCAGGGACGACGCGCTGGCTGCCAGCGTCACCACCCAGCAGGCGGCGGACGCCGCTACCGCCGCCGCCGCTACGACGGCGGAGGACCGCACCGCGGTGGCGGCCGACAAGGCAACCGTCGCCGCCGACAAAACCACCGTCGCCGCCGATAAGGCCGCCGTCGCCGCCGACCGCACTGCGGTAACCGACGCCCGGACGGTGGTGGAGGCGGCCGAGGCCAACGTGCAGTCGGCATTGACGCAGGCGATGGCGGCTGCCAACACGGCGGCGGCGGCGCAGGCGACGACCGAGATGGCCCGCGACGTCACGGTCACCAAGGCGGCCGAGGCGCAGGCCAGCGCCACGACGGCGACGCAGCAGGCCAGCACCGCCGGGACGAGCGCCCTGCAGGCCGTCACCGCCGCCACCGACGCGACGAACGCCAAATTCGACGTCACCGCCATGAAGGCCGACGTCTCCGGGATGGCGACGCAGGCCAGCGCGGCGGCACTGCTGGCGCAGCAGTTCGCCGAGACGGCCGAGGGCGAGCAGGTCCCCGGCTACGCCGGGCGCTACTCGGCGCGGCACTACAGCGCGCGGGCCGAGTACTACATGACGCAGGCGGCGGCGATTGCCGGCGGCAGCGGGTTCGGCATCATCGGCGACGGCACGGTGCCGCGCCTCGTGGCGGACCAGCCGGCGCAGATGTTCAACATCATCAACAACACGCCGGACGCGCTGACCATCGGCTACCTACCGGGGTCGATGGCCGTCACCTTCGGCTCAAAGGTGCGCCCGCTGGAAGCCGGCAGCGACCGGCTCACCATTGACAGCCCGGCCGGCGGCACCACCACCATCCTCGATGTCGACCCCACGGCGATCGACCACGACGCCTTGACCGGCCATGGTGCGTACACCCATCCGGAGATCGACGCGCATCTGGACGCGACCGGCAACGTCCACGCCGTCACTGCCGCGCAGATCCCAGTGGAGCCGACGGGTTCTCTCACCGCGCCCACCGTGCAGGAGGCCCTGGTAGAGATTGACGGCGCGCTGGCCCAGCTCGACCAGGATAAGATCGACGAGGACCAGCGCGGCGTCGCCAACGGCGTCGCAACGCTGGGCGAGGACGGCAAGGTGCCGGCCGCGCAGATCCCCGACCTTGACGCCGCGCACATCACCTCCGGCGTCTTCGACATCGCCCGTCTGCCGGTGTCGGTCATTGAGCGCATGGTGGTGGTGGCTGATCAGGCGGCCCGCCTCGCCCTCACCACCGCTACGGCGCAGAACGGCGACGTGGTCAAGGAGGTCGACACCGGCTTCCTCTACTATGTCGTCGACGACACCCAGCTCGGCTCCGAGGCCGGCTACGAGCCGTTCAGTGTCGGCTCGGCGGCCAGCGTGCCATGGTCCGGCGTCACCGAGAAGCCGACCACGCTGCTCGACTACGGCATCACCGACGCCGCGCCGCTAGACTCCCCGGCGCTGACCGGCACCCCAACCGCGCCGACGCCGCCGCAGTTTGACAACGACACATCCGTCCCGACCACGGCGTTCGTGCAGCGGGCGCTGGGCAACTACTCCGGGCACTCGATCCTGACCGGGGCGACGACGCTGGCTGCCACCTGGGCCGGCAAAATCACCGTCCTATCCGGCTCCGCCGCCTACACGGTGACGCTCCCCGCCGGCATCGACATGCCCAGCGGCGCGACGCTCACCCTGCGCAGCAGCAACGAGGCGGGGGTCACCATCGCCCTGAGCGGGTCGGACACCTGGGACTGGCCGACCGCCCTCACCTTGTTCAAGGGTGAGGAAGTGCGGATCGTGTCGCGCGGCACCGGGGCGTGGATCGTCTCGGCGATCAGCACGGACACGGCGCCGGTCGGGCAGATCGCCTTTTTCGCGATGGAAACGTCACCGCCGGGCTGGTTGGTCGCAAACGGGCAAGCGCATCTCGTCACCGCCTACCCGCAACTGGCCGCTGCTATGTACCCCGGCGATGCCAAGAACGCCACGGCGGCCTTTGGCTACCGGTGTGTCGACCCCGGCAACCCGAACACCACGCGCTCCGCGACCGGGAGCTACTTCGTCTTGCCGGATCTGCGCGGCGAGTTCGTGCGCGGCTGGGACAACGGACGCGGCGTCGATCCCGGGCGCGTGTTTGGAACGTCGCAAAAAGGCACCGCCATAACCGGCGACACAGCCAACGACGGCGGAGCGACCGTTAACGGCATCGCCAACATTGCGGGCATCAACGCCGACCCGCCCGACGGTGTAGCCCGCAATATCTACTGGGTACACAGCACGGGGACCGTCAGCGAAGCGTCGATCTACTGGGCAACCGTCCGCCCCCGCAACGTCGCCTTGCTGCCGTGCATCAAGGCGTTCTCGGCCATAGCCGACCCGGCGCTGGTCGAGGTGGGGGCGCTGGCGAACAGCGTCTCCGCGCTCAATGTCGCCATCGCCCAATCCCGCACCAACAAGCTGCACAACGGGCGATTCCTCATCAACCAGCGCGGCGGTGGCCCGTGGACAACGAGCGGCGTAACCTCGGATCGGTGGTATGCCGCCCCCGGCACGGCCATGACGGCACGGGTCGCCGATGATCCGCAATCCAACGCCCGCAACATGCTGGAGTTGGTAACTACGACGGTCGTCGCCGCACCGGTCGCGGACGCGTTCTGCGGCATCTACCAATCTTTGGAAGGCTGGACCATCGGCGACCTGGAATGGGGCACCGCAAACGCCAAGCCGGTGACGGTGATGTTCACGTTCGACACCAACGTCCCCGGCACCTACTCCGTGGTGCTGCGTAAAATCGGTTTTGGCCAGAGCTGCGTCAAGACCTTCAACGCGGTCGCCGGGCGCAACGAGGTACGGCTGGTGTTCCCCGGCCCGACCATCGGGACGTGGGGCGTGAGCGGCAACCTTGCCGAGGTGACCGTTCTGTTCACGGTGGTCGCGGGGTCGGCCTACATCGCCGACACCACCGACGCCTGGGTGGCTGGCAACAAGCTCGCCGGGCCGGGGCAGGTCAACCTGGGCGCGACGCTGAACGCGTACGCGCGCTGGGCCGGCATGGTGATGGCAGCCGACGATACGCCGCTCCCCGCGGCCAGCTACGCCGTCGATTACGACATAGATTTCGCGCGTTGCCAGCGGTACTACCAAATCCTCCCCGCGCATGCCCGCTTCGCCGCGACCGGGCCGAACGCATGGATGGACGTATCCATTCCATTCATTGTGCCGATGCGGGCGACGCCGACCTTGCTGATCGGCGGCAGTGGCGGAAAACAGCTGGTGGCGGCGGAAGCCGTCCTACCCAACGGGGGATCCCTCGGCGCTCTGGGGTGCCGCTACTCCATTACGAGCAGCGGCGCGGGCGACGTGTACGGCCTCGATCGCACCATCATCGCGAGCGCGGAGATCTGACCATGTATCAGTTGACCCAGTATCCCGAAAGCATCCGCCGGCTCGCCGACGGCGCGATGATCCCGACCGACCCGGCCAACCGCGATTACGCGGAGTATTTGGCGTGGGTCGCCGAGGGCAATGCGCCCGAGCCGGCCGCCGTCCCCGTGCCGCTCCCGGTGCCGGCGGCCATCTCCCGCCGGCAGTTCTATCAGGCGCTCGCCGTAAGCACGCCGCCGTACATCACCCCCGCCGAGGCTCTGGCGGCGATGAGAACGGGCGACATCCCGGCGGTGCTTGCCTCCTTGCTGGACACGCTGCCGGAAGAGGAGCGTTTTGCTGCCGAAATGCTGCTGATCGGTGCCGACGATCTCCGCCGGGAACATGAGTTGACCGCCGCCATCGGTGCGGCACGTGGTATGACCGACGCGGAGGTCGACGCCTTCTTCCGCTTTGCCGCGACGCTGTGACGTTGCACACGTGTGCCAAGGAGGTTGTAAATGGTAGCCGCCCTGGCGGCGGCGCTGCTCGGCCGCATGAGCGGCGGCTGGGACCCGTGGCCGAAGCCGGCCTGGGTCGGCGGCTCGACCTACCGCAAGCTGTGGGCGCTGCTGCTCGCCGGCTACCTCGCCGCCGGCCACGCGGCGCTCGGCTGGTCGGCGCTCGGCCTCGGCGGCGCGGCGCTCGCCCTGGACACTCCGCCGTACATTACGTAGACCGAAGCCCTGGCGGCGGTCGAGACTGGCGAAATCCCGGCGGTGCTGTCCTCCCTGCTGGCGGATCTGCCGGAGGCGGAACGCTTCGCCGCTGAGATGCTCTTGAGCGGTGCGACCGAGTTCCGCCGGGACCATGAGTTGACCGCCGCCATCGGTGCGGCACGTGGTATGACCGACACGGAGATCGACGACTTCTTCCGGTCCGTCGCGATGCTCTGAAGACGCCAATCGGGTGGCTTTTCCATGTCCGGAGTGCCGATGACGGTTACTATCCCGGCTGTTCAAACGCCGCCACAATCCGGGAGCGCAGCTACAGTGGCATCATATCGCTGCGCTGGACCGGCCAGCATCGAGGAAGACGAGGGGCCGCGCCATTCCAAACCGTCCACGGGCCCAGTATAATCAATTATCTTTGATCTGCCGACTGGCAGAGAAGCTTGCTTACGCTGGAGGCTTCGAGATGACAGAGGTGAGTATGTACGAGGAGATCAAGAGCCTGTGCGACCACGTCGGGCAGCGCTTCCAGGGCTTCGAGAAGTAGCTGGAGCGAGTCACCGCGGCGGTCGAGAAGCAGTCGGAGAACCGCGAACGTCTGGTGGTGCTGGAGGTGCTGGTCAAGACCGAGATCGACCGCACCCGCGTGACGTGGCGGAGATCAAGAGCCAGGCCGCCGCCATCAACGCCACGCTCAACGGCATGAAGGCCGAGAACGCCGGGCAGACGGTACAGCCTGCCAAGCTTGTATGATGAAGGTTCTGCCCCGCGTGCCCGCCACCACTGCGTCCGGTTGTTGTGGCAGCGGCTTCGTGCCACTGGCCATAGGAACTGCAATGATCAATGCTGATTTGCGCCTTGAAAAACCGTAAACCCAGCGCTATCGTCCTCATACATAAATAATGATTTATCTCTCTCGCCGAGAGCAGCGTACCAGAGGACGGACCATGGCAGTTTCCAAGGCGCCACGCGCCGGCATCACGCCGACCAGGCTTAGCGCCTATCTGGCGAAGCAGATCGATGCCCTCTCTGGAATCAAGTCACAGCGCCAGATCGCCAATGAACTCGGCTATGATAAGGGTAACATCATTTCCATGTTCAAGACTGGAGAAGCCAAGTTTCCGCTACATAAATTGCCGGCACTCGCCCGTTCCTTGAATATAGACCTGGCGTTCCTGGTTCGCCTTGGCGTCGAACAGTATTTTGCCGATGACAAAGAGGGGTGGAAGGAGCTGTCCAAGACTCTTGACCGGTTGGTTTCTGAGAACGAGATGGAGTTTGTTGGGTATCTTCGCGACATCAGTGGAAATACCGACCCCCACCTTGACGAAGACATGCGGGCAGCTATCGCCGAGGCGTACGCGCGGCGCAAAGGCGGCGCGTAAGCGCCGTCCTTCAACAGGCGCTCACGTGGCGCCGTTCTCCTGCCCTGGCTGATAAATCAAGATTAACGGTATGGGCGTTTTGTGGCCGGAAGATTGGCGCCCAGCCACGATCATGAAGGTGGCGAGGACGAATGGGAGACGAGGCGCATTACGACTGGGCGTCACGGGCGCGCTCAGGCCAGATGTCGGCGCTGAGCGTCAGCATGTCCCGCACCAAATCGCGCAGACGCTCACGCATCTCCTGACTGTGATCGGAGCCTATGCGGTCGTGGAGCGCGTCCTCCTCCATCGTCCGCCCCGTGATTTCGCAGACCCTTTGAGCCATATGGCTCAATAGGCTGCTGGTGATGGTGCTGTGGGTGGTGTCGAACTGGTCATCATTCAGATAGATGGTGCCCATGATAATCCTCGCTGCATGAATGAGCCCGAAGGGAAGCGCGCATTCACGCCCAGGCAATCCCCGAGGCCAACGTCGACACGAGTGATGCCGGTGCGGATGAACCGCCTGCACGGCCGCAGCGCTGGCAGCGCGACGTTCGGTAGGCTGGTGTGGTTGGGCGGGCGAAGAGAGGGATAGTGGCGGACATATGACTTAATCCCCAGCTAGGAGCCAATTTCAAACATTATAGGTATTATATCCCATATTTCATGGAATGTCCATGCCGAGCTGATGGGCATGCGCCTACCGTTGAATTCCGGGCTGTGTGGTCGGATGTCGGCGAAGGGGATCCTGTGGAGAGGCGCGTTGCGACCGCCCCTGCAACCAATCTTCCGATGCCAAGCCGCTGATGTCCTTCGCGACTTTTTCGGTTCAAGCGTGCGCAGGGCGGCGCGGTTGCCGGGAGGCGAGTGATGCTCGGCGATGATATGCCGCAAGGGCGGCACGATCTGTTGCGTGACCGGCCGCCAAATCGAGATCGTCTATGAGAATAGCCAGGGTGTGCCCGAGAAGGGTGGTCCGGGCACGGGAGTGGAGGCTCCCGTGCCCGGACCACGCGTTCGGCGGTCAGTTGGCCAGGACGGCACAGCCATGGAAGGACGCCGCCCGAGTCCGTCCCGTGCCGTTGCGGTTGCCAGCCATCTCCATGGCCCGCGCCGAGAGCGCGCGGTTCGCCGGGCTGGAGGGCTTCAGGTCGGTGCGCTCCGCGGTGAGCGCGCGGGCGAGCGGCGCGTCGCCACCGCGGATGGCCGCCTCGACCAGAGTCAGGTCGATGATGTCACGCTGGGCGTGGCTGCCGCCGAAGCGGTGGGCGCGGGTGCGCACGGACTGCAACAGGTCGGCCGCCGTCCGATACTCGCCCCGCCCGAACGCCCGCAGCGCCCGGCACACGGGCACCCCGACCTCGCGCGCCATCATGGCGCCGGTGCCGTGGCCTCGCCGCGCGGCCTCTTCGAGAACGGCGATGGTGCGCTCGGCCGCCTCGTCGCGGCCACTGCCCACGAAAGCCATCACTGCGTGCGCGTCGTTGAAGGCGTAGTAGGCGTCGCCGGCGATTCGTTCCCAATGATCGGCAACCTCCTGCCAGCGATCGCCCACGTCGATCCCGCGCAGGTGCAGGCGCCAGAGCATGGCGGAGGCATCCACCAGTTCGAGCGCCATGGACGCCGGGTTCGGCCGGATGTGCGCATCATAGAGCGCCAGCACCCGTTCCGTCTCACCCCGCTCCAGGTGATAGAGCGTCAGGTGCCACCAGTTGTGGAAGGCGAAGGCGTTGTTGTCGGCCCACTGAGGCCGGCGCGTCTCCAGCCACTCCACGCCCTCGCCCAGGCGACCCTGCATCTCCATCACGTGCGCCACCGCGTGGATCGCCCATGGATCACGGTGGTTGAGGGTGAGCGCCCGGCGCCCGGCGTCCTCCGCGCGGCCGTAGAGATTCATCTGCTCGAGCCCGAACGCGTGCATGCCCAGCACATAGCCGAAGCCCGGCACCTCCTCGTCCCAGTGCGGCAGCACCTGCGCCACGCGGTCGCGCAGCATGCGGGATTCGCCCAGGAAGAAGTCGGCCTGGTGTGCGATCTGCAGGGCCAGGATGTCGCGCGGGTGTTCCTGCACGATCCGGCCGTAGAGGGCGGCAGAGCGTTCCAGATCGCCCTCCAGCCAGGCGCGGGCCGCCGCCATGTGGGCGCGTTCGCGGTCGTTGGCGCCGGCGGCGAGGGCCTCGGCCGCTTCGACGCTGCTGCGCAGTTCGGATTGGACCGCGGCCTCGTTGCAGATGGCGTACACGCCCGCCTTGAAGCAATGGCCCATCACGAAGCCCGGATCCTCCGCCAGCGCCTCGTCGATGACGCCGAGGAAGTCGAGGTAGAACCCGTTCAGCAACTCGACGGCGGTCTCGTAACGGTCCAGCGAGGCTTGGTTGCGGGTGGACAGGGCCAGCCCGCGGGTGTCGTGCAGCGTCACGTCTTTCACTCCCTGAAGACATTGCGGTTGCCGCCTTTCTGACGCAGCGGCGTGATGGGGGCGTGAAACCGGCGGTGTCCGGAGCGTGAAAATGCATTTTCCGCCCGCGCACCCGCATTTTCACGCCGGCCTCACGGGGATGCGCACGCCGCTCTGACGGGCGGTCCGGCAAGACGGTGGCATGGCAACCGCAAAACAGAGGCCCCGTCATGCTGACCGAGACCGCGCCATCCACCGACGTCGCCATCCGCCCCGCGTGTCGGGACGACAGCCGCCGCATCGCCGAACTGGTCCGCATGGCCGCGGACGGCGTGGCCGACTACATCTGGAGCACGCTCGCGGCCCCGGGCGAAGACCTGCTCGACTTCGGCGAGCGGCGCTACGCACGCGAGGGCGAGGATTTCAGCTATCGGAATGCCGTGCTGGCCGAACGGGACGGCGCGGTGATCGGGTTTCTCCTCGCCTTCGCCATGCCGCCGCGCACGCTGGAAGCGGCACAGCAGGAGATCGACCCCGTCCTGCGCCCCTATGCGGAGTTGGAGGTCCCCGGCAGCCTCTACATCGCCGGCATCGGCGTGCAGGAAGGGTTCCGCCGCCAGGGGATCGCCACCCGCCTCCTGACCATCGCCCGCGAGCGGGCGCGGACGGAGGCACTGTACGGCATGAGCGCCATTGTCTTCGCGGCCAACACCGCATCGCGCAGCCTCTTCCAACGCCAGGGCTTCACCGTGATCGACCGCCGCACCGCGGTCCCGCACCCGCTGATCCGCCACACCGGCGAGGCGCTGCTGTACCATGCGCGGCCGTAACCGGGGGTCAGCCGCCCAGCGCCGCTTCCAGCCGTTCGACCGGCGGGACGTAGCCCGCACGGCGGCACTCGTCCAGCACCTGGAGGAGGGCCTGCCGGGTGTCCTCGCCGTGCCGGCCGCGCCCCCAGGCGGCGAGCGCCCGGCCGCGTGCGGCGAACAGCGTGCACCAGGGCAGCGGTTCGGCAGCCGCGTAGTCTTCCAGCGACCGGGCGTAGCGCTCCGCCAGTGTCCAGTCCTCCAAGTCCAGCGCAGTGTCGATGGCGTCGCGGTAGAACTGCAGGTGGTTGTGCCCGACGCTGCCGCCGGCCAGCAGCTTCTCCCCCTCGTCCAGCGCCGCCAGCCTGGCCGCCGGGTCGGCGCGGCACAGCGCCAGCTCCGCCAGGATCGACGGTCCCATGTAGCCCAGCCCCGTCTCACGGGCGAGGTCGAGGGCACGGCTCAGCAGGGCGCAGGCCTGCCCCGGATGGCCGGCGCGGCGCTCCAGCTTCGCCTCGTACGCCAGGTTCTCCGCCTCGAAGCGCAACGCGCCCAACTGCTGCGTCAGCGCCCGTGCACGTGCCAAATGGTCGCGTCCGGCGATCTCGTCGCCCAGCTCGTACAGCGCCTCGTAGGCGCAGATGTGGGAGAGCAGTTCGGCCCGGCGGTGGCCGATCGCCTGCGCGGCCCGCGCGCCCGCACGGGCATCCTCCACCGCGCCGTGCAGGTCGTTGAGGAACATGCGCGTGATCGCGACCATGTAGAGGTTCGACACCTCCACCCGCCGCAAGCCATGCTCCCGTGCGAGGGCGACGCAGCGCGCAAAGTGCTCGTGCGCCGTCGCCATGCGGCCACGCGCGTAATGGGCGTCGCCGAGGCCGCCGAGCGCTGCGATCTCCAGGTCCGCGGCTCCGGCCTTCCGTGCCCAGTCCAGCGCCGCCTGGTGCTCGCGCAGGCAGCCGTCCAGGTCGCCGCGAGGGAAGCAGAGATTGCCGCGCATGTGGTGGATGCGCGCCCGATCGGCCGGGAGCCCGGCGCGCGCCGCTGCGGCTTCGGCCTCGGCCAGCGCGTCCATGGCGCCGTCGAGATCCTCGGTCACCCGCTTGCCCGCCGCCTGTCCCAGACAGGCGTGGGAACGCTCCGCATCATTGGTCGCCAGGGCGCGGGCCTCGGTGAACGCCTGCACGGCCTTGGAGACCTCGCCCAGCGAGTCCAGCAGTTCGGCCCGCAGGCAGGCGAGCGCGAAGCGATCCTGCGGCGTGGCGGCCAGTTCCAGCCCGCGCTCCACCAGGCCCATGGCCCGTTCGAAGCGGAAGTCGGCGGCGCAGGACTCCGCCGCACGCTGGTAGGCTGCGGCGGCGGCCGGATCCTCCGCCCGGTCGAGGTGTTCGGCATGCCGCACCGGATCGCGCGCCGCGTACCAGGTGGCGGCCCGCCGGTGCAGCTCCGTCCGGCGGGAGCGGAGCAGCGCACTATAGACCGCCTCCTGCACCAGGGCGTGGGCAAATTGGAACTCGTCTCCATCCGGGCGGACCAGCGCCTGTTCGACCAGCGGCGCGCAGCCGTAGCCGGGATCGTCGATCAGGTGCCGCAGGGCGTCTAGTGCGAAGCGGGGTCCCAGGACGGACGCGGCCTGCAGGGCCTGCCGGTCGCGCGGGGCCAGCGCGTCGGTGCGGGCCAGCACGATGCCGTGGATGGTGCCGGGCACCGCCGCGGTATCCTCCCGGCTGCGCAGAAGCTGCTCCAGGAACAGCGGGTTGCCGCCGGCCCGCGCCACGCAGCGCTCGGCGTGCGGATCGTCCGCGTCGGCGTAGAGGCTGGCGAGCGCCAGCGCCTCGGCACGGCGCAGCGGCGCCAAATCAAGGGTCAGCACCGGCCCGCCTGCGACCATGGCGCGCCACTCCGCCCCCAGAGGATCCCCTTGGGCGCGGGCGGAGAGGACCAGGATGGCCGGACAGTCCGCCACGACCCCCGCCAGCATCGCCAGATAGGACAGCGTCTGCGCGTCCGCCCAGTGGACGTCCTCCACCACCAGAAGCAGGGGCTGCTCGGCGCTGCGGGCGCGCACGAGGTCGCAGATGGCGTCCCGTCGTCCGCGGTCGCGTGCGGGATAGTCCAGCGCCTCGTACACCAGGCGCTCCTCCGGCGGCTGCGGCTGGTCGATCAACGGATGGAGGTGCACGCGTGCCCCTTCCGGCAGGCGTCCTTCGCCGAACAGCCGGTCGAGATCGGCCGGCGATCCGGCAAGGCTGCGCACCAGCGCTCGCAACGCGTCCTGGCCGCGCCCAACGCCGACGTCGATCACCGCCCCGGCGGCGCAGCGGACTCCCTGCTCGGCGGCGATGCGCTTGAACTCCTCGATCAGGCGGCTCTTGCCGATGCCGGGCTCGCCACGCAGGTGGATCGTGGTGCCTCCGCCGGTCTCCCGGCAGGCGCTGAGCGCCGCGCCGAACTGGCGCAGCTCCGCCTGCCGCCCGACCAAGGGGCGTTGCGGCAGGACCGTGTCCGCCGTGTGCAACCCCGTCACGCGCCATACCTCATGCCCGTCGTCCACCGGGGCGATGGGCTGCACGGCGATCCGTTCGCCCAGCGCTTCGCGTACCCCGTCGGACACCAGCGTCTCGCCCGGCGCCGCCAGTGCGGCGAGGCGCGGTGCATCGTGCATGGCCCGACCGGTCACAGCGTGCCCGCCGGCCCCGTCCACCACGACCATGCCGCAGGCGACCCCCGTCCGCACCGTCACCGGGAACAGCCCGGCATCGGCAAGGAGACCCGTATGGATCTCCATGGCGGCGCGAACCGCACGCCAGGGTTCGTCACCGAAAGCCCGTCGCACCCCGAACGCGGCCAGCGCAGTGTCGCCGGCGTGACGCAGCGTCTCGCCGCCGTAACCGGCGACGATGCCGTCGATGCGGTTGAACAGCCCGGTGGCAAGCGCGTGCGCCTCCTCCGGATCGAGAGTGGCGCCGGCTCGCTCCATCCCGGCCAGCCGCACGCAGAGAATGGCTCCATGCCGCATCTCCGGGCCGGATGCGGGCCGGGGTGGTTCGTCCGGTGCGGAATCCGCCAGTGGCGCGGCGTCGGGGATCGTGCCGTCCGGCGCTCTCTGGTCCGATGGCGGACGATCCGCCGATGCACGGCTGCGCCGGCGCTCCCGGATCTCGCGGAACACGCGCTCGGTTTCCGGCTCCGGCAGGACGCCGAGTTCCTGTTCCAGCACGGCGCGGCAGATCTGGTACTGCTTCAACGCGACGGCGTGCCGGCCCTGACGGGCATAGAGCTGCATCAGTGCGCGGTGGGCCGGTTCCTGAAGGGGATCAAGCGCCAGCAGACGCAGCGCGGTGCGCACACCCGCCTCCGTGGCGCCGGCCGCCAGTGTGCCGTCGAGCCGCCGCGCCATGGCGCCAAGCGCCATCTCGCGCAGGCGTTGCCGCTCGACCATCAGCCAGTCCTCGAAAGCCTCGGCATTCAGCGACAGTCCTTCGAACAGCTCTCCCCGGTAGAGTGCGATGGCCCGGTCCAGCGCGTCGGGCGATCCCTCGCCGATGGCGCGTTCGAACGCCGACACGTCGGTTTCGATGGCACCCGGGGCCAGGGCCACCACCTCTCCCTCCACGCGCAGGATGGCGGCACCCTCGGCAGGAAAGATCCGGCGCAAGGTCGCGATCACCTGGCGCAGACTGCTCCGCGCCTGGGCATCGGGGCTGTCCCCCCACAGGAGGCCGGCGAGCTTTTCCCGGGATTGTGCCTGGTCCGGGCGCAGAGCCAGATACGCCAGCAGGCCCATGGCCTTCCTGACGGTCAAGGGAAACGGCTGGCCCGCCGGCGTCCTAAGGTCGAACCCGCCGAAGAGGTTGAGCCTCCAAGCTCCCATCGTTGCCCTGTGAAGCCTGACAGGGCTCGAGTCTGCCACCTGAGCCGTCCACGTCCAAAGGGATATCGTGTCCATAGCCCGCCTGCGCCCACGTGATCCTACCCGGAAGGAGATACCGGAGGTCGGCGTTCTCACTCTCGGAAAGAGAACCAGCCGCGTGGGTTCGTGCCGTTCGGAGGATTGTCGATCGCACCGCTGCCGTAGCTGCGGTCGATCGCCTCGATGATGTTCCGTCCCTCCTGGACGAGAAAGTCGCGGAACTGCGCGTGGACCGGCAGCAATGGCATGGACCGGCGGTGCGCCACGTACCAGGACCGCATCAGCGGAAGCCCCTCCACCGGCAGCGTCGCGAGCATCCCGAGCCCCAGTTCCAGCCCGATGGTGTGCCGGGAGACCACCGCAATGCCCATGCCGGCCGTCACTGCCTGCTTGATCGTCTCGTTGCTGCTCGTCGTCATGACGATGTTCGGCGTGAAGCCCGCCTTTTGAAAGAAGCGGTCCACCAGCGCCCGCGTGCCCGATCCGGCCTCGCGGACGATGAACCGCTCCCCGCCGAGTGCAGTGGGGGGGAGCGGGCCCGCGTCCAGCAGCCGGTGACCCGGCGGCGCGATCATCACCGACGGGTGCGGCGCGAAGGTCTGGGCGTCAAAGTCCGTGTTCTCCAGAGGCTGGCCCATGATCGCCAGATCAACCTCGCCCTTCGTCAGCGCTTCATTGATCTGTCGGCGATTGCCGTCCACCAGGTGAATGGAGACGGCCGGGTGGTCGGCCTGGAAGCGGCTCAGCATGTGCGGCACGATGTACTTGGCCGTGCTGACCAGCCCGATGCTGACGTAGCCGCCGCCCAGCCCCTTCAGCGCCATCATCCGCTGGTCGGCGTCGCCCAGGGCCTTCAGGACGACCACCGCGTAGTCCAGCAGCGCCTTGCCCGCGTCCGTCAGCACGACGCGGCGCCCGACGCGCTCGAACAGCGGGAATCCGCTCAACCCCTCGATCTGCCGGATCTGGAAGGACACCGCCGCGGGGGTGAGGTTCAGCCGCTCCGCCACCCGCGTGAAGGACAGCGTGCGCGCCGCCTCCACGAAGATCTGAAGCTGCCGGACGGTGGCGTGACGCAGCGTCATCGACAAGGAATCCCTTGTGATAATGACCAGTATTATCGAATTTTCCTTGATCTGTCCATGGGTTAGTCTCTGTTCGTCAGTACACGAACGACAACCGCCGAGGCCGCGCCATGAACCCCTTGGACGACGGATGGAAAGCCGGCACCCGGTCCCGCTACACACCGGGCGTTCTGAAATACCGGCAGATGGGCTATTGGCAGCCCGACTACGAGGTCAAGGACACCGACGTGCTCGCCGTCTTCCGCATCACTCCGCAGGAAGGTGTGGAGCCGGAGGAAGCCGCCGCCGCGGTGGCCGGCGAATCCTCGACGGCCACCTGGACGGTGGTGTGGACCGACCGGCTGACCGACTGCGAGCATTACCGGGCCAAGGCCTACCGCGTGGACCCGGTGCCGGGCACGCCCGGCCAGTACTTCGCCTACATCGCCTACGACCTCGACCTGTTCGAGGAGGGCTCCATCGCCAATCTGACCGCCTCCATCATCGGCAACGTGTTCGGCTTCAAACCGCTGAAGGCGCTGCGGCTCGAGGACATGCGGATTCCGACCGCCTATTTGAAGACGTTCCAGGGGCCGGCCACGGGCATCGTGGCGGAGCGCGAGCGCCTGAACAGCTACGGCCGCCCGCTGCTGGGCGCCACGATGAAACCGAAGCTCGGGCTGTCCGGTCGCAACTACGGCCGCGTCGTCTACGAGGCGCTGAAGGGCGGGCTCGACTTCACCAAGGACGACGAGAACATCAACTCGCAGCCCTTCATGCACTGGCGCGACCGCTATCTCTATTGCATGGAGGGGGTCAACCGGGCCATGGCGGAAACCGGGGAGATCAAGGGCACCTATCTCAACGTCACCGCCGCCACCATGGAGGACATGTACGAGCGCGCCGAGTTCGCCAAGGAGCTGGGCAGCGTCATCATCATGATCGACCTGGTGATCGGCTACACGGCGATCCAGTCCATGGCCAAGTGGGCGCGCCGGAACGACATGATCCTGCACCTGCACCGGGCCGGCCATTCCACCTACACGCGGCAGAAGACGCACGGCGTAGCCTTCCGCGTCATCGCCAAATGGATGCGCATGGCCGGGGTGGACCACATCCACGCGGGCACGGTGGTCGGCAAGCTGGAAGGCGACCCGAACATTATCAGTGGAATCTACGATACTTGCCGTGAGGTTTCCGTCCCCCAAAACCTGCAACACGGCCTTTTCTTCGACCAGCCCTGGGCGGGGTTGCGGCGGCTGATGCCGGTGGCCTCGGGCGGCATCCACGCCGGGCAGATGCACCAGTTGCTGACCTACCTCGGCGAGGACGTCGTCCTGCAATTCGGCGGCGGCACCATCGGGCATCCGATGGGCATCCAGGCCGGGGCCACCGCCAACCGCGTCGCCCTGGAAGCGATGGTGAAGGCGCGCAACGAGGGTCGCGACATCTGGGCCGAGGGGCCGGCCATCCTGGCCACGGCCGCGCGCTGGTGCACGCCGTTGCGCGCCGCCCTCGACACCTGGAAGGACGTTACCTTCGATTACGCGTCCACCGATTCCGTCGACTATGTCCCGACGCCCACCCCGGCGTTCTGATTCCTTAGAGGACGGTGCCATGCGCCTCACCCAAGGTCAGTTTTCGTTCCTGCCCAACCTCACCGACGAAGAGATCCGGGCGCAGATCCAGTACGCGCTTGACCAGGGCTGGGTCGTCGCGGTGGAGTCCACCGACGATCCCCACCCCCGTAACAGCTATTGGGAGATGTGGGGCCAGCCGATGTTCGACCTGGCGGACGCCGCCGGCGTGATGCTGGAGGTCAAAGCCTGCCGGCGCGAGCACGCCGACCGGTACGTCAGAGTGATCGCCTTCGACTCCCGCAAGGGGTTCGAGACGGTGCGGATGTCCTTCCTCGTCAACCGGCCGGCACGGGAGCCGGGATTCGAGCTGGTGCGTACCGAGGGGCCCGGCCGCCGGGTGCAGTATACGCTGCGTTCCTACGCCACCGCCGCCCCGCCGGGCGAGCGCTACCGCGCATGAGGGCCGCATGACGTTTCCAGCCCGGACCCTGGATGCACCTTCCCCGGCGACGGTGGATCTCGACGCGCTCTACACCGGCGCCGGCATCGGCGTCCTGCTGAAGCGGATCGACCGCGAGCTGATCGGTCTCGGTCCGGTGAAGACGCGCATTCGCGAGATCGCGGCGCTGCTGCTGGTGGAGCGGGCGCGCCGGACCCTCGGCCTGCATGCCGAGCCGCCGTCGCTGCACATGTGCTTCACCGGCAATCCCGGCACCGGCAAGACCACGATGGCGCGTCGCATGGCGGACATCCTGCACGGGCTCGGCTACATCCGGCGGAGCCAAGTCATCAGCGTCACCCGCGACGACCTCGTCGGCCAGTACATCGGCCACACCGCGCCGAAGACGAAGGACGTCCTGAAGAAGGCGATGGGCGGCGTCCTGTTCATCGACGAGGCCTATTACCTCTACCGCCCCGAGAACGAGCGGGACTACGGCCAGGAGGCCATCGAGATCCTGCTGCAGGTGATGGAGGACAACCGCGACGACCTCGTGGTCATCCTCGCCGGCTACCGGGAGCGCATGGAGGCGCTGTTCCGGAGCAATCCGGGCCTCGGCTCGCGCATCGCCCACCACATCGAGTTTCCCGACTACACGCCCGAGGAGCTGCTGCTGATCGCCGAGCAGATGGTAGCCGAGATGCAGTACCGGTTCGACGAGGGCGCCGCGGCGGCGATGCGCGAGTACATCGCCCGGCGCATGCGCCAGCCGCGCTTCTCCAACGCCCGCTCGATCCGCAACGCGCTGGACCGCGTGCGCCTGCGCCAGGCGAGCCGGCTGTTCGCTGCCCGCGGCACGGCGCTCGATCCCATGGCGCTCCAGACGATCCGCGCCGAGGATATCCGCCAGAGCCGCGTCTTCTCGCAATAACGGCACACGACACGACCGATCGCAGGGGAGGACTGACATGCAGCATCGCCGCACGACGTTCAGCACGTTCATGAGCGAGGAGCAGAGCCGGCACGGCGGTCCGGATGCGGCCTTGGCCTCCCTCCTGAACGACATCCAGATGGCCTGCAAGCGGATCGGGGCCGCGGTTTCGCGCGGCCGGCTGAACGCAGCGGCGGTCGATACGAGTGTCAACGTGCACGGTGAGACGCAGCAGCCGCTGGACGTGATCGCCAACGACATCGTTCTGCGCACCTGCGAATGGGGCGGAAAGCTCTGCGGCATGGTGTCGGAGGAGATGGAGCGGCCCTACGCGATCCCGCGGCTGTACCCGCGCGGCCGCTATCTCCTGGTCTTCGACCCGCTGGACGGCTCCTCCAACATCGACGTGAACCTGACGATCGGCACGATCTTCTCGGTGCTGCGCGCGCCGGACGGCGTGAGCGACCCGCAGGACGCCGACTTCCTGCAACCCGGCACGGCGCAGGTGGCCGCAGGCTTCGCCCTCTACGGCCCGACCTCGATGCTCGTCGTCACGCTGGGTGCGGGGGTGCATGGCTTCACGCTCGACCCGGAGTGCGGGGCGTACGCCCTGACCCATCCCGACATGCGCATTCCGGAAACCACCCGCGAGTTCGCCGTCAACGCCGCCAACGCGCGGTTCTGGGAGCCGCCGGTGCGGCGCTATGTGGAGGAGTGCGTCCAGGGAAAGGCCGGTACGCGAGGCTGTGACTTCAACATGCGCTGGATCGCCTCGCTGGTCGCCGAAGTCTACCGCGTCCTGGTCCGCGGCGGCCTGTACATGTACCCCGGCGATGCCCGCAACACCACGGAGCCCGGCCGCCTGCGCCTGCTGTACGAGGCGAACCCCATGGCGATGATCGTGGAGCAGGCGGGTGGCGCCGCCTCTACCGGGCGCGAGCGCGTCCTGGACCTCCAGCCCCGCGCGCTGCACCAGAAGGCACCGCTGATCCTCGGTTCCCGCACGGAGGTGGAGCGACTGGTCTCCTACCACCGGATACACGATTGCGGGGAGGACCTGGCGTTCGACTCACCTCTGTTCAACACGCGCTCCTTATTCCGGACACCGGGCCTTCCGTCCCTGTCTCGGATGGCGGGATCCTGAGCCATGTCGACGAAGCATCCGATCATCGTCGTCACCGGGTCGTCCGGGGCCGGGACCACCACCGTGACGCACACCTTCCAGCAGATCTTCCGACGCGAGGGCATCACCGCCGCCATCGTGGAGGGCGACTCCTTCCATCGCTACGACCGCACCGAGATGCGGGCGCGGATGGCCGAGGCGCAGGAGGATCGGCGGTCCAGCTTCAGCCATTTTGGGCCGGAGGCGAACCTGTTCGAGGAGCTGGAAGCGGTGTTCCGGACCTATGGCGAGAGGGGAACCGCGCGTGTGCGCCAATACCTCCACGACGACGCGGAAGCCGCGGCCCATGGGCAGGATGCTGGCACCTTCACGCCGTGGGAGGATATTCCGCCCGGCACGGACATGCTGTTCTACGAGGGGCTGCATGGGGCGGTGCGGACGGAAACCGTCGACATCGCCCGCCATGCCGACCTCAAGATCGGCGTGGTGCCCATCGTGAACCTCGAATGGATCCAGAAGATCCACCGCGACAAGACCACGCGCGGCTACTCGCAGGAGGCCATCGTCGACGTGATCCTGCGCCGGATGCCGGACTACGTGACGTACATCTGCCCGCAGTTCTCGCAGACTGACGTGAACTTCCAGCGCGTGCCGACGGTCGACACCTCCAATCCGTTCATCGCGCGGGATATCCCGACCGCGGACGAGAGCATGCTGGTGATCCGCTTCGCCCGGCCGCGGGGCATCGATTTCCCCTATCTGCTCTCGATGCTCAAGGACAGCTTCATGACCCGGCCGAACACCATCGTCTGCCCCGGCGGCAAGATGGCGCTCGCCATGCAGCTCATCTTCACGCCGATGATCCTGCAACTCATGGACCGGAAGAAAAAGGCCTTCTAGAGCCGCCAAGGGAGAGGAGAATGGGACTGGTTTCGATGCGGCAACTGCTCGATCACGCGGCCGAGTACGGCTACGGAATCCCGGCCTTCAACGTCAACAACATGGAGCAGGTTCAGGCGGTCATGCAGGCCGCCGACGCCTGCGATAGCCCGGTGATCCTGCAAGGCTCCGCCGGTGCCCGGAAATACGCCGGCGAGGCGTTCCTGCGTCACCTCGTGGAAGCGGCGGTCGAGGCCTGGCCGCACACCCCCGTGGTCATGCACCAGGACCACGGCGCCAGCCCCGCGGTCTGCCAGCGCTCGATCCGCGCCGGCTTCACCAGCGTGATGATGGACGGCTCGCTGCTGGAGGACATGAAGACGCCGGCCTCCTACGACTACAACGTGGCGGTGACGCAGCGGGTGGTGGAGTTCGCCCACGCCGTCGGCGTCTCCGTGGAGGGCGAGTTGGGCTGCCTCGGCTCACTGGAGACCGGGCTTGCAGGCGAGGAGGACGGGTCGGGGGCCGAGGGGACGCTGACGCGGGACCGGCTTCTCACCAGCCCCGAGCAGGCCGCACAGTTCGTGCGGGACACCGGGGTGGACGCGCTCGCCATCGCCATCGGAACCAGCCACGGCGCCTACAAGTTCTCGCGCCGACCGACGGGGGACATCCTCGCCATCGACCGGATCAAGGAGATCCACGCCCGCATCCCGAACACGCACCTCGTCATGCACGGGTCCTCTTCCGTGCCGCAGGAATGGCTCGACATCATCCGGGAGCACGGCGGCGCCATCCGGGAGACCTACGGCGTCCCCGTCGAGGAGATCGCGGAAGGCATCCGACACGGCGTGCGCAAGGTCAACATCGACACCGACATCCGTCTGGCGATGACCGGGGCCATGCGCCGGCTGATGGCGCGCAAGCCCGACGAATTCGATCCGCGCAAGTTCCTGGGCGCCGCCGTGGACGCCGCCCGGGATCTCTGCAAGGCCCGCTTCGAGGCGTTCGGCAGCGCCGGCCAAGCCTCCCGAATCCGGCCCGTGCCGCTGGAGCGGATGTCGAA
>Ga0196970_1000189_pt1 | contig 92138 bp, 84 predicted proteins | sample S1v_513CmetaG_FD_148672 | JGI IMG/M metagenome (GOLD analysis project Ga0196970, IMG submission 148672) | Soil microbial communities from Anza Borrego desert, Southern California, United States - S1+v_5-13C | ecosystem: Environmental > Terrestrial > Soil > Desert | place: USA: California...
TACCTGAGCGGGGGAACATACATCGTGCGGCTGACCACGGAAAACGGGACGTATATGAACCGTATCGTGATCACTAAGCCATAACGATCAAATCTGATATTACGAAAAGAGGGTCCTCCGTGGCCCTCTTTTTTTTCAGATGCGATACGCCCTGAAAACCAGAGCGCTGGCCCGAAGGTAAGAATATTCGTAATGTCACTTTCAATATCACTGTACCGTATTAGAATGTATGATGAAATATCTTAACTTTCTGATTTATAAGATATAATATTAATGTTATCGTAATGTCATTTATACATCAAATTATCATTGGAATAAAAAGCGGAATTAAGGAGATTTAGGATATTCTTGGGGGACAGTAAGGGTAAGTTCACAGGTGAAGTGAGCTTGTCCCCATGCATTATTGTCCTGCCAGGTACCCGGTTCTATAAATTTAATAATCTACCATGAAAAAGAAATTACCCGCTCTTATTCATTCCTTCAGCCATGTTCTATTTTTTCTGCTCTTCCTGCCGGCAACGGTTTTGTACAGCCAGACTACGGTAACCATTTCCAACACTCCGACAAGCAGCACGTACTGGTCTACCAGTGCCAGCGTGCTGGTATTCGGCTTCAGGAACACCAATCCGGCGCCTGTCCGCATCACCGGCCTGTCCAATTATGCTCCGGCCAGCCACAATGCCACCTACACGCTGTGGTACCATACCAGCAATATTACAGGCGCACCTACCGACATCACCGCAGCCAACGGATGGGTGCAGGTAGCCAGCGCTCCTGTTACGAATGCCACGGCAGGCGTTATCCCTTTCTTTTCGGGGCTGAGCCTGGTCGTTCCCTCCGGTGCCACCTACAGGATTGCGCTTTCGGCCTCAGCCGGCGGCCCGTATTACGGTCCCAGCGGAAGCTCGCCCAATCTGGTCACTGCCAGCGGGGTGGAGCTATACACGCAGGATAATGTGAACAGCCCTACCTATGTCGGGTATTTTCCCGGTCCGATAGCCAACACTCCGCGCGGCTTTTATGGAAGCGTTACATTCCAGCTACTTTCCATGGCGCCCAATAATGCAGGAATACAACAGCTATTGAGCCCGTCCGGAAATTTCTGTACCGGCCCGCAAAATATTACCGTCGACTTACGTAACAACGGGAACAACATGCTGAACAACGTACAGGTGAACTGGATGCTCGACGGTGTGTTACAGACGCCCATTAATTATACCACGCCGGTCGACACATTCGGAAGTGTGGCCGGAAACTCTGCAACCATTTCATTGGGGAACGTCCTGTTTGCCAACACGGCACGTACGATAAAAGTATGGACCTCCCTGCCGAACGGTGTGGCGGATACCATAAACCATGACGACACACTGGAGGTAACGCTGCGTTCTTCGCTGAACGGCAACTATACGATCGGCGGAGCTTCTCCCGATTTTGCCACGGTAGGAGCAGCTATCACCACCCTGAACACATACGGTGTCTGCGGACCTGTTGTGTTCAATATCCGTCCCGGTACTTACACGGGCCAGCATGCGATCGGAAACATTTCCGGCGCCAGCGCAACCAATACGATCACTTTTAAGTCGGAGCTGAACGACGCTGCCGGGGTAACGCTTACCTACGGCAGCAGTACCGCCGCCGCATCAAGCTATACGCTGAAGCTGGACGGATCTTCGTACATCCGGCTGAAGCATCTGACCATAAGCGGAACAAGCGCTACCTACAACCGTGCGCTGGAATTTGCAGGCGCGGCATCACATAACCTTGTCGACAGCTGCATCATATCCGCTCCCACCGCTACCAGCTCCACCGCCAATAACGTGGCCCTGTACGGAAGCCCCATTACCGGCCGTGACAATGTCTTCCGGGCAAACCAGTTCCTGAACGGTTCATACGGCACATACTGGAGAGGAACCGGCACCACTAACCTTGTCGACAGCACATTCTTCGAGGGAAACACATTTACGAATGCATACTCATATTCCGGTCATTTTTATTACACCAACAACCTGGTGTTCGATAACAATACGATCACATCGAATTCCGCAGGAACGCATTACGGCATATATGTATATTACAGCGACGGGGCCCAGCGCATTACCCGCAACAAAGTATACATCGAAGAGAATGGGTACGGCATCTATTCCTATTATAACGACGGTAGCTCTGCTGCGCGGGGAACCATTGCGAACAACCAGTTCGTTATCGGCGCTTCGTCCACGTCCGCTACGTGTTATGGAATATACATGTACTACGCGAGCAACCAGGATATCCATAACAACAGCGTAAGCACGCTGAGCACGTCGGCCACATCCTACGGCGGTTATTTTTATTTCAGCTCCGCGAGTTATGTAAACAACAATATCCTCAACAACGTTTTTGCAAATAACGGAGGCGGGCGTGCAGCATATATTTACAATGCAGCGGCGGCAGTGAACAACGTATTCGATTACAATAACTATTATACCGCCTCGTCCTCGGTTCTTATACAGCAGGGAACGCCATCCACCAGCCACAATACGCTTACGGCGTGGAGGACGGCTTCGGGCCAGGATAAAAATTCCGTAAGGTACAATCCGGGCTTTACAAGCAACACGAACCTTACGCCGAACCCTGCCAATGCAAATTCCTGGTCGCTCAACGGCCGTGGGATACATATTACAGGTAACGTAGCGGACATTAACAATAACTCCCGGCCGGCGCTTCAGCCGTTGGGTGTGCCGGATATCGGCGCGTACGAGTTCACACCGTCGGTAATTCCACCCGCGACGGTAGCCACGCCCCCTGCTCCCGCTGCGGGCATCACACAGGTGTTTACTTTCGGTGAAGATACGGTGGCCGTGATCAACTGGGGAAGCTCGGTACCGGCTTCATTTCCGCTGCGCCAGTATACGGGCACAGTTCCGCCAAGTCTTATGACGCCGGGAGATTCGCTGTTCTTCTATGTGGATGCAGCCGCCGCTTCGGGAACATACGATTATACTCCCAATGTTTACTATAAAGAGCACTGGCTGGGAACGCTGAGCGAATCGGTGATCGCTCTTTCCAAAAAAGACGGATCATCTCCGTGGAATGCATTGATCGGAACCAGTGTCATCGATCTGAACCGGAATATCCTGTCCGGCCCCGGCCAGACCGTGCTGCCATCGCTGTTTACCGCCATCGGCGTAAGCTGCGCAGGTATGCCGCAGGCCTCATTCATCACTACGCCGCCGCTTACCAATTCGAAATGCCTCGGCGATTCCATTACGCTCGCCGCTACCGATCCGAACAACGCGGACGGCATCGTTTACCAGTGGCAGCAGGCGCCTTCGTCTTCCGGTCCGTGGACCAATGTAAGCTCCGGATCAGGCGCTTCAACTCTGAACTATACAAGCGCGGCCCTTAATGATACGGTTTACTTCAGACTGGCCACAACCTGTACTTACAGCAGCATGGCGGCATACAGCGATACTTTCGAAGTGGAAGTCGTAGTGCCGGTAGTGTCGTCTACGGTTCCCGCCACACGCTGCGGACCGGGTACGGTTACGCTGCAGGCGGGCTCACCGGCGGGTACGGTGCTCAGCTGGTTCAATACAGCTTCCGGCGGTTCTGTTATCGATACCGGATCGACATTTGTAACTCCGTTCCTGACAGGCAATACGACCTTTTATGTAAGCGCTTCCACAGGATCGTCCGTGCAGGCGGTGGGCCCTGTAAATCCGGCATCACTTGGCACAGGCGGGTTCTATAATTACGATACATACAAGACCTACTTTACGGTGAACAGCTCCGTCACCATTTCGTCAGTGGATATTTTCCCGTCCGCCACCGGCGTTTCAAGCAGCATCAATATTCTCTCCGAGCCTTCAGGTTCCGTTGTGGCTACCGTTCCGTATACCACCACCGTTTCGGGAAGCACCAGCACCGGGCAGACAGTTCCGATGAACATAACTCTCGCACCCGGCACATATTCGATGAGGATGGGAGACGCTGCCGTCAGCCTGTACCGCAACGATGCGGGCGCTACATTCCCTTACAGCATCCCGGCCATCACCATCACGGGCCAGAGCTTTTCGGGTTATCCCAACTATTACTATTATTTCTATAACTGGAAAGTGGGCTCCGGCTGCGAAAGCGCGCGCGTGCCTGTAACAGCTACGGTAACGCCGTCCACACCGATCAGCGCATCGGCGACCACCAACCCGGTATGCGAGCATCAGAGCACTCCGCTTACGGCTACCAGCACGAATGCAAATTACCAGTACACCTGGTCGCCCGCGGCAGGACTGAGCAGCACGACCGGAAATACCGTTACCGCTACGGCAGATTCGTCCATCACTTACACCGTTTCGGCGCTGGATCCGGTTACGAACTGTGCCGCTTTCACCACTGTATCGTTAACCGCGCTGCCCGCTCCGCTGGTTTCGGTTACGCCTTCCGATACGGCAGTTTGTATGAACGAGAATGTACAGCTGCTGACCACCGCTTCGGGATATGATCCGAATGCCGTGATAGGTACCGGAACCTCGAGCAACACAGCTACCAGCACGACCATTAACGGGCCTTATGCCGGCTATTCCGGCGGAACGCGACAGCAGTACCTGTTCCTGGGTTATGAGCTGCAGTCTGCAGGGCTGACGGCCGGTCCGATCGATTTCCTGGAATTCGACGTAGCCGCGCTCAACAGTGTTTCAACGCTGGGAGGATATACGATCAAAATGGACAGCACTAATATTTCTGCAATGACGACGACATTTATCGCGGGCCTTCCCACGGTGTATTCGAATGTGTCGTACATGCCTGTGAACGGATGGAACCATCACAATATTACTCCGTTCGTATGGGACGGAACATCCAACATCGTGGTGGAGATATGCTTCAATAACAACAGCGCGGGATATGCGTCAGGTAATGCATCCGTACGATATACCGCTACGAGCGGGCTGAACACCGTGACGTACTACCGCGCAAACAATGATCCGAACGTATGTTCCGCCGTAACGGGAACGACTTCGGTGAACCGTCCGAATATCCGCTTCGGATATACCTCTCCGCTTTCGTACCAGTGGAGCCCCGTGACAGGCCTCAGCAGCGATACTGTGGGAAGCCCGATGCTTACAGCGGTAGCTACCAACGATTATGTGATCACGGTAACCGATGGATTGAACGGCTGTTATACATCCGATACCATTCCTGTAACGGTGAACCCGATACCTGTAGTGGATCTCGGCAACGACACCGTGCTTTGTTCCAATTCCACTTCGGGATTCTTCCTGGATGCCACCGGGCCAGGGCTTTCGTATGTATGGCAGGACAGCACTACCTCGCCCACGTATCTTGTGACGGCCGCAGGCCTGTACTATGTGACCGCTACCAATCCCGGTAACTGCCGGAATTCCGACAGTGTAACGGTGACACTGGTAAATCCTGTTCCTGCGGATATCGACGTAAATGTCACTTCTGTGAATACCGCTACGCTGGATGCCGGTACCGGTTTCGTTTCGTATCTCTGGTCAGACTTCACCACCGGGCAATCGCTGAACATCACCGGCAACGGAACCTACTGGGTAATGACCACCGATATGAACGGTTGTACCTCGTCGGATACGGTTACCATGGTATTCTCGCTGGATGTGCTGAATCCTGACGGCTCGGAAGTAGAGCTGACGTACTATCCGAATCCTTCGCAGGGAATCGTGAACTTCTCGCTGCAGGGGCTGAAAGCTGACAGGATGCAGCTGGAAGTAATGGATATGAGCGGCAAAAAAGTGTTCGGCAGATCATACGAGAATGTCCAGGAAACGATGCTGGATCAGCTCGACCTGACTCACCTGAGCGCCGGAACATATCTTGTACGTTTGAGTACCGAGCACGGCACCTATACGAACCGGATCGTGATAACAAGGCCATAGTAAGTTTCAGATAATGAAGAAAGGGTTCTCCGGAACCCTTTTTTTTATTCCGTTTCCTGGCAATGCGCCACCAGCTCAGGGAAAAACTGCATAAAATGATGCTCCAGCCGTATGGAATGAAGGCGGAAAAGCTCCATCGTTTCCTGCGGAAATGTGAATGCGGGAGAACGATGCGATAATCCGTAGAAAGAGCCGGACAAACCTTCTTCGCTGGCATAGCTGAGCAGCCAGTCATGCGCGCGCATCCGCGGAAATACAAACCGGAACCGCTCGGGGAACAACGGCTCATAACCGGCCAGCAGCTCGTATACCTGCTGCGTATATTCCGGCAGCGGCTGAGGATGATAATGCTTCCAGTTCTTTCCCAGAAAATGATCGAATACGACATCCACAATTACCATCGCATAATGCCGGATCGCCGGGTAGAACAGTTTCCTGCATTCTTTTACGGCGGGGTGCGTGTCGGTAAACAGATCGATCTTCCTGTGCATGTAGATGCCTTTCTGTATTGCCGGCGAATATGCCGAAATAGCTTTTCCTTTTACGAAGTCGGCCATGATATTTCCCGCAAGGATATCCGGATCGTCTCCGCTGAGGTATGCGTGGGCGAGGAAGTTCATGGGGCTAAGATAGGAATTGGAAGCTGGATAATGGAAACTGGAAACTGGATGCTGGAAACTGGATGCTGGATGCTGGACGCTGGACATGGGATAAAAGGACACTGGAAAAAAAGGACACTGGAAAAAAAGGACCCCTTGCTACCGCTTAGGTGATAAACTCCTCCTTCGCTTGTGGCTTCATTCTACTAACAAGCAGCTTCGGAGGAGCTATAGCCCGGTCGAACAATTCAGGACTATTCCGCAAAGCTCCGCAGGAGCGGCACTTGAATGGCCTTGTATGGGCGACATCTGATCGACCCGTGTCCAAACGGTTATCGTGATGTGTCATCAAGATATCAGGCCGCGTCACTGAGTTACCAGACACTGGCGGGTAGTTATCATTCATTGTCGTCGTGTATGAAGGTCCTGGCAAGGAGTTATAGACTCTTAATTTCACCGCGCGTCTCCTGCTAAAGGGACGCGCGGGAACATTCAATTCTTTCTTTAGTACAAACACGCGCGTCCCTTACGAGACGCGCGGTGAAGATCAGCTCCGGAGGAGCGAAAATTTGGTAGCCACGGAGGAGCGATAGCTCGGTAGCTCCGGAGGAGCGGCATTTTGATAAAAACCGATAGGAAATTCACCAATGGAAGCCCTGTAGGGGCGACATTTTTTGATTAATCTATGTCTAATGATATCGTGGTGTGCCGTCAGGATATCAGGTCGTGTCAGCGCGTTACCGAGCTTTGTCAACGAGTTACCAGCCTATGTCAACGTGTTACCAAGCTATGTCAACGCATTATCCACCTATGTCAATGTGTTAAATACCTTTTCATTTGAATTATCGCCCCGAATCATGGGGCGCTACTCCCATCTTTTTTTCCTTACTTTGATGCATGCAACAAACAAACATTCCCGGCTATGGCCGGATGGCATATACAGACCAGGGCGAAGGCGAAGCAGTGCTTTTGATCCATGGATTCTGCGAGACAAAAGACATATGGAACGGCCTGATGCCAGGGCTTACGGCAAAATACCGGGTAATTGCTGTGGATAGCCTGGGATTCGGGGATTCGGCGCCGGAAGCGGGCTTCAGCTTCTCGATGCGGTCACAGGCGGAAGCCATCCTGCTGCTGTTAAAAGAGCTGGCGATCTCCCGCTGCGCATGGATCGGGCATTCCATGGGCGGTTATATCAGCCTGGAAGCCGCCGGCATGCAGCCGGATATTGTTGCAGGGCTGCTGCTCCTGCATTCTACTGCAAGTGCCGATACGCCTGAGCGTAAAGATAACCGGAACAAGACCATCGAGGTGGTAAAACGAACACCGGAACTGTTCATCCGTGAATTTTACTACAACCTTTTTGCGCCCGGCCGCAAAGCGGAATTTGCAGATGAGATCGAAACGTTCAAAAAAGAAGCGGCGAATATAGATCCCGCATACATCATCGGTACGCTTGAAGGATTGCGCGACCGTCCGGGTTACATCGATGTTCTGAACAATCTTTCTGTCCCTGTATTTTACATTATCGGCCGCCACGACCAGATCTTACCGGCGGATGCATTGGTGGAGCAGGCAACTGCCGCCGGCGCTGAATATGCCGTACTGGAAAACTCAGGGCACATGGGAATGCTGGAAGAGCCGGGGGCAACGGAGGCGGGTGTGATGAGGGCGCTGGGAGCTGGCTGATCTGCCTTCGCTATCGCTTCGGCGGATGAGAAAAAGACATGGGAAGAAAAGACTAGGCTCCGCAGGAGCGGCATTTTTTATTGGATAATGGAAGCTGGACTTCCCAGGTTAGTACCGAATGGCGTCCAGCGGCTAATATCTAGCTCCCAATATCCCATTTCAGTATCAGCTCCGGAGGAGCGACAGCCTGGTAGAACGGTTATCCGCAGAAACCCGGATAATATATGCAACGCCGGATGCGTAAATTATACGTGAGCGGCAGGGGCCGAAACGGCATCCTTTGTCCGCCGGAGCTTCAGCGCAGACGGACTTTATAACGCACCATCTTTAACACAACGGCGCGGTACAAAAACGCGCAACATCCCCGGCGGCAAAGATACAGTGGAGGACCCGCATGCCGCCATAAAGAAGGACACTGGAGGCTGTACAATGGACAATGGCTTCGCCGATATAAAAGATAGCAGCTATCCGTTACGGACGTGTGCTGCTTTTAATTTTTCATTTTCACTTTTTAATTTTGATCTACCGGAGGTCGTCAAAATTCACATCGCTGAAGCCGTCGCTCTCAGAGACTTTTTCCGAACGTTCCGAACGCTCGGAGCGCTCGTCTTCGTTGTGGTCGGAATGATCGGCATGGTCGGAAGAAGGAGAGTAGGTCTGCTCTACAACAGGAGTCGGATTGTTCTTGCGGATATATTCCACCACTTCGTTCAATCCTTCGGTAAACTTGATGAAATCTTCTTTGTACAGGAACAGCTTATGCTTTTCGTAAAAGTATCCGCCGTCATTTTTAAACCGGCGCTTACTTTCGGTAACGGTCAGGTAAAGATTGTCGTCCTTGGTAGATTTTACGTCAAAGAAATAGGTCCGCTTTCCTGCTCTTACCGCCTTGGAGAATATGTCGGATTTCCCCTTGTTGTTTTTTTCTTCCATGAGTTACCTCTATTCAGATTTGTGATACGCTATATACAAATATATAAAAATCCGTATCTTCCAAATAATTTTTAATCTGAGGACGGAAGAGTCAGTCAGGACCGGACGTAAGGCTTGAAGATCAGCCTGAGCGATGAATTTTTTGTGAAATAGGCCGCAGCCCAGTTGATAAATACCTGTATCCTGTTCTTCATGCCCATGATGAGGATAAGGTGAAGCCCCATCCACACAAGCCATGCAAAGAATCCCCCGAAATGGAACCTTGGAAGGTCTACCACGGCCTTGCTCCGGCCCACAGTAGCCATATTTCCTTTATCGATGTACTCGTAGGCGCGCGGCGGAAACCCTTTCAGCTTGCGTTTCAGGTTCAGCGCAAGATTGGAGGCCTGGCCCAGGGCCACATTCGCGAGCTGGGGATGTCCCTGCGGATATTTGGGCGTTTCCATATACGACACATCGCCTATCGCGAATATATTATCGTATCCCTGCACGGTATGGTGCACATCCACCTTTATCCGTCCGCCCCGTGCCTTGCATTCGGGGCCCAGTCCTTCTATAAAGTTGCCTTTTACTCCCGCAGCCCATATCAGCGTATTGGTGCGGATGCTTTTGCCATCGGCAAACTGCACCCACTTCCCGTCGTAATCTTTCACAAGAGTGTTCAGCATTACCTGTACGCCCATTTTTGTAAGGTATTGCAGCGCTTTTTCCGAAGATCTGGTGGACATGGCGCTGAGCAGGCGCGGACCTGCTTCCACGAGATATATGTTCATCGGGCTGAAATCCATGTCGTGAAAATCGCTCGGCAGCACGTGTTTCTTCATTTCAAGCAGCGCTCCCGCAAGTTCCACGCCGGTCGGTCCTCCGCCCACTATCACGTAATTGAGCAGTCCCTGGCGGGCATCATCTTCGCTCACCTTGTATGTATCCTCGAAGTTCTGCAGCACGTTCATCCGTATGTAGATTGCATCCTGCGTGCTCTTCATCGGGAATGCGTGCTTTTGTATGTTTTCGTTCCCGAAGTAATTCGTTTCCGCTCCGCAGGCCAGCACCAGGTAGTCGTACGTATACGGCCCGAGATCGGTCAGCACCGTGTTTGTTTCGGGCACAATGCCTTTCACTTCGGCCAGGCGGATGTTCACATTGTTCACGTCGTCGAAAACTTTGCGCAGCGGAAAGGAAATATTGCTCGGATCGAGGCGGGCGGTGGCCACCTGGTAAAACAAAGGCTGGAACTGGTGAAAGTTATATTTGTCGATGAGCAGCACTTCGTAAGGCGTGTTGCTTAGCTTCCGCGCAAGTCGCAGGCCTGCAAATCCGCCTCCGATGATGATGATTCGTTTCTTCATACGGGTGGTATATCTTCACCGATAAAGGTAAATAACATATTAAACCGTAGCGGATTATTATAATATTTTAAGACGGGGAAAGTCCTTAAAAAACAACAACACGGAAACCGCCTGATGTAAATTGAAGTATCTTTAAAAAAAATTACAGCGAATGAAAAGATACGTGCTTGCCCTGATCGTTCTCAGCGTGGTCGCCTGCCAGGCTGTGGGGCAGAATTTACTGCTCAAATCTTCCGTTGCGGAAGTGAAGGTCTCGGGGCAGGGGCAGTCGGCATCCCTGTTCACCAACCGCGCCCTGCTTACCTATAACGAGAACAGCGGCGAATTTCGCTGTACGCTCAACATTGCCACGTTCAACGAGGATCCGAACCGGATGCTGGGCAACTCGTGGGAGCTGGAAACACTCTCGCCTTCCGATAGCAGCCTTATCATTTTTACCGCGATCACATCCCGCAACCAGCTCGAGCCAACGGGAACGCCCACCGATGCCATCACGTTGCAGATGCCGGGATATCTGGTATACCGCGACATACAGCAATCGGTGATCGCGGATTATTCCTACGGCGCTACCATGACGCCGAGCAATCAGCAGATATATCTCAATCTTTTTGTAAGGGCTGCCAATGATGAGGCAAACCTCATGCGGTTTCCCCAGCTGAATTTTGTTCCGGAAGATATCAGGATAGAAATTGTGGACGGATTTGTGAACAGGGTAAGTCAGTGAAGAAAGACGTGATCATCATCGGCGGCGGTCTTTCGGGGCTCGTCAATGCCATCGTGCTCGCCGGCAGGGGATGGAACGTGCTGCTGATCGAAAAGCAGTCGTATCCTTTTCACAAGGTCTGCGGCGAATATGTTTCGCAGGAAGTGCTGCCTTTTCTTTCATCCCTGGGCGCCAACCCGGCGGACGAAATGGCGCTGCCTTTCATCAGGAAGCTTACCATTTCCGCCACTTCCGGAAAAACGGCGCAGGTCGCTCTTGATACAGGCGGCTTCGGGATCAGCCGCTACCGCTTCGACGAGTACCTGTATCGCAAAGCATTGCAGGCCGGAGCTTCCGTCATTACCGAAACTACCGTTACCGCAGTGAGCCATGAAGGCGATGAAGGCATGGTGAAAACCTCTGCCGGGGAAATTATCCGCGCGAAAGTGATCATCGGCGCGTTCGGCAAGCATTCGAATATCGACCGGCTGCTCAGCCGCCCGTTCTTTCTCCGTAAATCGCCGTACATCGGCGTCAAGCACCATTTCGATTTCCCGGTACAGCAGGACCTGGTCGCCCTTCATAATTTTCCCGGCGGCTATTGCGGAGTTTCGGCAGTGGAGGACAATATCACCAATGTCTGTTACCTCACCACGCAGGGAAATCTCAAACGTTCGGGCTCGGTTGAAAAAATGGAAGAGCTTGTGCTTTCGCAGAATCCTCACCTCCGTAAAATATTTGCAAACGGTAAAAAACGTTTCGCCGAACCAAAGGTCATCAGCCAGGTTTCCTTCGAGCCGAAAAAAGCGGTGGAAGATCATATCCTGATGTCGGGCGACGCAGCAGGCCTCATCGCCCCGCTTTCCGGCAACGGCATGGCGATGGCCATTCACGCGGCCAAAATATGTTCGGCGCAGGTGCATCGTTTTTTGTCGGGAGAACTTTCGCGCGAGGGTATGGAATCGGAGTACGCGCGCAAATGGCACGGGCTTTTTTACCGGCGGCTGCAAACAGGCATGCGCCTCCAGTCGCTGTTCGGCCGCGCCTCCGCATCGGAATTCTCGCTGGCTTTTTTCCGTACGTTTCCCGGCGCTCTCAGGCGTATGATCCGCAATACTCACGGTAAACCTTTCGGTATCGATGAGTAAGTTCGCGGCGCGTTCCACCCGGCAGGAAATGCTGGACGATCCTTCGCTGAGCGGCGGGGAGCTGGAGCGCAACCTGGAGGAGATCGCGCTGGTGAACCGCAGGCTCGGGGGCAACGATACCGTACTGTCGGGCGTGCATGATCTGCTGAAAGGAAAAGATGTTTCGGGCGGCGTCCGCTTCGCCGACCTGGGCTGCGGAAGCGGCGACCTGCCCCGCCTGCTGGTACGCTGGTGCCGGAAGAGAAATATCGCGGTACAGGTTACCGCCGTGGACATTCATCCGTCCGTTATCGGTTACGCACGAAAGCTGTCGGGAGATTATCCCGAGATCACTTACGTGTGCGCTGATATTTTTTCGCCGGAATTTCTCAGCCGGGAATTCGACATAGTTACCATGAGCCTGTTCCTGCACCATTTTCCGGAGGAACGCATCGGCGCGATCATCGGCAACACGTACCGCCAGGCCCGCTGGGGCGTAGTGGTAAACGATCTGCATCGCAGCCGCAGGGCTTATTACCTCTTTAAATTGTTTACATTTGTCACCGCCGCATCTGCCATAACGAAGCACGACGGGCTGGTTTCCATTCTGCGTGCATTCCGGAAGGCCGAGCTGCTGAAGCAGGCCCGGTTGCCCGAAGGGAGCAGCTATACGATCCGCTGGAGGTGGGCCTTCCGATGGCAACTGGTGATCCGGAAACAAACCGGAGACGATGAAGATGGCGCATACAAAAACTTATGAGATCAAAGATCATTGCAACTTATATAGCCCTTCCGGAATATTCGGAGTCTACCGATGTCATCATCGGTTACGCAGAGAAGTGGGTGAGCGGGCAGGACGAACGGACCCGCGAAAAGATACTGCGGCTGTTCCGTTCCGCGCAGGTCGACCGGCGGTATTCCATCATGCCGGCAGACGAGGTGTTCACGCACCGCTCGTTCGAAGACCGGAACAATTATTTTATGGAGAAGACCACCACGCTTGCGCAGTCGGCGCTGGAAGGCGCGCTGGCAAAAGCGGGGCTTCTTCCCACCGATATCGATATCATCATTACCACAAGCTGCACCGGCATCATGATACCTTCGGTAGATGCTCACCTGGTGAACCGGCTGCGGATGAAGCAGGACATTGTTCGCCTGCCGGTAACCGAAATGGGCTGCGCCGGAGGCACGTCCGCGCTCATTTACGCGCACCAGATGGCGGCAGCTTTCCCGGAAAAGCGTATCGCGGTGATCGCCGTGGAATCTCCCACCAGCACGTTTCAGCTGGATGATTTTTCGCTTACCAACGCAGTAAGCGCCGCGATATTCGGCGACGGATGCGCGTGCGCGATCCTCGGACCTTCGGACGAAGTGCGGCCGGTGATCACCGACACACGCATGTATCATTTCTTCGACGAGCCGCACATGATGGGCTTCGATCTGAAAAATTCCGGGCTGCACATCGTGCTCGATCCTTCCGTGCCGAACAAGATCGAAGAGCATTTTCCCGCGATCATTCTTCCTTTTCTCGAACGGAATAATTTGAAAGTGGAAGATATCGCGCATTTCATTTTTCATCCCGGCGGCAAGAAGATCATCCAGGTGGTGGACGACCTGCTGCAGCAGTACGGCAAGAATATAGACAGCACAAAGGACGTGCTGAAGAAATACGGGAATATGTCGAGCGCAACGGTGCTGTACGTGCTCGATCAGTACCTCGACAGATCCATACCGGCCGGCGACCTGGGAATGATGCTCAGCTTCGGCCCGGGATTTACGGCGCAAACTCTTTTGCTGAAATGGGAATGAACAGCGGAAATAACTGGGCGCTCATACTCGGCGGATCCGGCGGGATCGGCTGGGCCGCGGCGAAGAAGCTGGCGACGGAAGGAATGCCGGTTTACATCGTGCATCGCGATCGTCAGCAGCAGGAAAAGACTTTCATTGCAGAAGTGGAAAAGCTGCGCGGAGCCGGTTGCACTATCGTAACATCAAATACCAACGCGCTGGACGAAGCTTCGCGCAAAGCTGTGCTGGATGCCCTTACAGAAAATATGGGAGCGGAAGGCCGGGTGAAAATGCTTGTACATGCCGTAGCCCGCGGAAATCTGAAGCTGCTGGCCGCGCCTGCAGGCGAAAAACCGGAAGGCACGGATGAGGCCTCCTCCGCCGCCCGAACCATGTTCCGGTATCCGGAAGGCAACCGGGAATTCTTCCTCACATCCGAAGATTTCCGCCTCACAGTGGAAGCGATGGCTACCAGCCTCTGGGACTGGACTTCGGCCATTCTGAACAGGAAGCTATGGGCGGCAGACAGCCGCGTGATCGGGCTTACCAGCGAAGGCTCGCAGAAAGCCTGGCCGTACTACGCCGCGGTATCGGTAGCCAAATCGGCTCTCGAAGCGCTTTGCCGTTCCATGGCGTTCGAGCTCGGGCCCCACGGAATACGCACCAATATTGTACAAAGCGGGGTAGTCGACACCCTTTCGCTACAGATGATCCCCGGCAGCCACGTAATGAAAGCCGCGGCTTTTGCAAAGAACCCGCTCGGCCGGATGACAAGGCCGGAGGATGTGGCGAACGTTATCTACCTGCTGAGCAGGGATGAAGCTGCCTGGATAAACGGTTCGGTGATCCGGGTGGACGGCGGCGAAGCGATTTGCTGATACCTTGCCGATTTTTTTATATTTGCATGATTTTTGCTTGAAAAAACCGACCTATGGTTGAAACGGCGATAGAACATAACATCCTCGAATGCCTGCCCCATCAGCATCCGTTCCGCTTTATCGACGAGATAGCGGAGCTGGACGACGAGCACATCGTGGGATCTTATCAGTACCGGGAAGACGAGTTCTTTTACAAGGGCCACTTCCCCGGAAACCCGGTAACACCCGGCGTGGTGCTTACCGAAACAATGGCCCAGATCGGGCTTGTAGCGCTCGGAATCCATCTGTACCGGGCCACTCCGGAAACAATGAAGTCTCTCAAGGTCTTTTTTACCAGTTCCGACGTTAACTTTTACCGCATGGTGCTGCCGGGAGAAAAGGTAGTGGTCACATCCCGCAAATTATTTTTCCGCCTGCGCAAGCTGAAGTGTGAAGTGCGGATGGAAACTCCTTCCGGCGAGCTTATCAGTTCCGGCATACTCTCCGGGATGTTTGTGAAACTCGATGAATAAACGTATTGTCATTACGGGCATGGGAGTGGTCGCTCCCAACGGCATCGGCCTGCAGGCTTTTGAACAGGCCCTGCGCAACTCCGAATCCGGCATCCGCCATCTCACCGATCTCGAAAAGCTGAATTTCTCATGCCAGGTGGGCGGTATTCCCCCCCTCACGGATGAAATAAAATCCCGTTACTTCTCAGAGCTTACGATAAAAGTGCTGAAAAGCTCCGGCATTATTTACGGCTGCATTGCCGGCATGGACGCCTGGAAAGACGCGGGCTTTCCGCCTGGCGCTGATCCTGACGCCGAGCCTGACTGGGACGCGGGCTGCATCTTTGGTACGGGCCTGTCGGGAGTGGAGCCGCTCCGCGACGCGATATACGCTGTGGACGCGGGCAATGTGCGTCGGCTCGGAAGCCGCGTGGTGGAACAGACCATGTCCAGCGGCATCAGCGCTTATCTTTGCGGAATACTCGGCCTGGGAAACCAGGTAACGACAAACTCCTCAGCCTGCAGCACCGGGACTGAATCTATCATCATGGCCTGGGACCGCATCAGGGAAGGCAAGGCGGAAGTGATGCTCGCAGGCAGCTGCGATAGCTTCGGGCCGTATATATGGGGCGGATTCGACTCCATGCGCGTGCTGAACCGCAGCAGCAACGACGCGCCTGAAAAAGCATCGCGGCCTATGAGCGCCACCGCCGAAGGTTTTGTTCCCGGAGCGGGCGCCGGAGCCCTTGTGCTCGAAAGTCTCGATCATGCGCTGAAGCGCGGTGCTAAAATTTACGCCGAAGTGCTCGGCGGAGCAGTGAATGCCGGCGGGCAAAGGAACGGCGGAACGATGACGGCGCCCAATTCGCGCGGCGTCATCCGCTGCATCGTAAAAGCAATGGAGAATGCAGGCGTGCAATCGGGAGAAGTGGACGCTATATGCGGGCATCTTACGTCCACGATGGGCGATGTGCTGGAAGTCCGCAACTGGTCGGAAGCGCTCGGCAGAACAGGAAAAGATTTCCCTTATATCAATTCGCTTAAATCGATGATCGGCCACTGTCTCGGCGCGGCTGGTTCCATAGAGACCGTGGCGGCGGTGCTGCAGCTGCAGAATGATTTTTTCCACGCCAACCTGAACGCGGAAGACCTCCATCCGGAAATATCCGGAAGGATCGATGCGGCAAAAGTTCCCGCGAAACCCGTAACTCCGGCCGGCTTCTCCGTGATCGGCAAATCGAGCTTCGGTTTCGGCGATGTGAACGCCTGCCTCTTTCTTAAAAAATATTAAGTTTTGTCGCTGAATCTCAACAGGATGGACTCGCAGCTGAGTATTTCATTATCTTTGAAATTATCATCCTAATTTGTTGTTATGAGCCGCGAGGAAATTTTCGAAAAGCTGAAATCCATCATCAAGCCATATATAAACGACCAGGAAGCCTATGCTGGCGTAAACGAAAGTTCCGACATGCTGCGCGATCTGAAGATCAATTCCGCGCATCTGGTCGATATCGTGCTCGATGTTGAATCTGCTTTCGGGATCCAGATCGATGACGAGTCGATGGAGAAGATGGTGACGCTCAAAGACGCGCTCGACATCATCCAGGCTAAAACCGCCGCGTAATGTTTCCCGGGGTGGATATCGTTTATCTTCCCGGTGCGCTCCGCAAAAAACGAAGTGATCATTCGCGCTACCGCGAGATCGTATTTCATCCTTCCGAACTTTCCGTGATCGATTCTTCTTCCGTTCCGGAAATTACGGTACATCTTCTGTGGGCCATGAAGGAAGCGGTATACAAGTCGTTTGTCCGGAACGAGGCCTCGTCTTTCCGTTTCATTCCGCATTGTGTCGAAATAATAAGCTTCTGCGAAGAAGGACACCTGTTCATGGCTGAGGGAAAAATAAAAAATGTGCAGATCTCCGTGCAGGCCGAAGTGTTTCCCGATTACATTCTTGCGCTTGTTCCCGGGAACAACTGCGAGATCATTCCTGTAAGCATCTCTGGTAAAGGTGAGGCGAGAAAGTTTTTATCCGGCCGGGCGGATGAGCTGCGGAATTCTTTTGGCGATGATCTGCTTTTCTCGTACTCGCACGATGGTCCGTACGCGGCTATCAGCTACTGCCGCTCATCTTCCCGCTGAAGTCAGGTGAGAAAGGATATGATTATTTTCCGAGGGTAAAGCAGACTCCCGCGTGGATCATGATCCACGAGATGGGCTGTTCGATCGTGCCCGAAAATACCGATTCGCCCTGGTACTCTCCGTTGATGTATTCCGTCCGTTTGATACCGGCGAACGATCCTTTTCCGAACAGCATTGTAATGCCTCCGCGGACGGACCATTTGCGCGTGAGAAAATAACGGAAGCCGGAGTATCCGCCGAAGAGGAATGAAGCGGAATTATCTTTGAACTCTACGCGGTGGCTGTTGCCGCTGTCCTGGAATTTCGCCACGGACGTAGGAAAGGCCGTATAGAGGAAACCTCCCATTGCTTTATAGTCGAGTATCAGCCTTCCGAAATCGTTGTAATACCCCACGCCGAGCATAGCGTAGAAATTATGCCAGTCGCCCACGTTCACATTGATGTCGGTGGCGGTGGGATTTTGTCCCATTACATTGTTGAGCACCTCGGAGCGCATGGCGATGTCGTTGTAGGGGTTGAAGGTATAACCTACCGTGGCGCTGAATCCGAGCCCGCGGAAAAGATAGTACGTCACATCCGCGTTCACATCAAAGCCTGTGCTGGCGAAACCGGCGCCCGCTCCGCCCTGCGAGCTTCCGTAAGCTCCGAAAGGAATGGCCGGGCCGACATTAAGCGAAACGTAATGCGGGCTGAGGTACGAAAAATCGCGCGGATCTTTCCGCCTGTCCCTGTTGTTGGGATTTCCGCTGATGTATTCTACTTCGCCTTCGCTGTATTCTATCCGGTCTACCTTGGTATTCGAAATATATTCTACGTAGTTGTTGTCGGTATTCACGGGAATATAGCTGATCCCGAAGCGCTTTTTCTCGACCACCTCGCATTCGATCACTTTTCCGTCGGTAAGATAGATGCGGTCGGGGCTGGTTACCTGGCTGTTCGTTTTTTCGTCGCCATACAGATCGATCTGCTGCCCGGTATGGTTGAATGTTTCTTCAATTCCGCTCTCAAAAATGATCTTCTGGATGCTGTTTTTCGAGATGTAGTAAATGGGGCCTTCGGGGTTTCCGTATGTCTGGTAGGAGATATCATGCTCCTTTATCTCCAGAATGTGCGCGTTAATTATCTGTCCGTCAGTTGTATAAATCTGATCCTGCGCCTGCAGCGAAACGAAGCCGGCAAGAAGGAATAGGACGAAGAGTAGGCATGTTTTCATATGGTAAAGCCAATAACAAGTTAACGAAAAAACGGGAAAGAAGTTTCGCCGGGGAGAAAAAGGCAAATTTCGTACCGAAAAAAGCCGTCCGCGAATGCTCAGATCTTTTTCTTTTTCCAGTTGCCGGACCGCATGTACCGGTAAGCGATAGTACCGAAGAACACCATGTACAGCACTTCCGCCACCCAGATGACGGGCAGCCGGTCGGGAAACCATTGTGAAGCCAGGAACGTGTACAGTATATACAGCGCGATGCTGCCTGTCTCGATGAGCAGGGCGGTACGGGTCTGCCCGGTGCCGGAGACAGACTGGAAGATGACATTGGAAACGGAAAAGGCCGCGAGCGCCGCTACGGTCGTGTACATTACAGGCACAGCCTTTTCGGCCAGGAAGCTGTCCGTGCTGAACAGCAGGAAGACCGTCCGGGGGACCAAAATAAGCGGCACCAGGGTGATAAGCATGAACATCAGGCTGAACTTGCCTGTCTTGCGCACCAACGCCAGCACTTCATTCTGCCGCTGCTGCCCGATGAGGTTGCTCACCATGCTGTTGGTAGCCGAACCGAGAGCCATCGGCGCCATCATGAAAATGGAATACACGCTGCGGACAATGATGGAAATGCCGAAATTTTCCTTTCCGGTATTTTCGATGATCGTAAAGAAAAGGAACCATGCCAGGATGGAGATCATGTTCTGGAGAATGAGCGGGACCGCAATGTTGAGTATTTCGCGCAACCGCTGCAGCGAAGGAAAGAACGAGAACATTCCCATGATCCTGAGATCTTTCTGGAACAGCGTAAAAAGGATGAACACGGCAGTGCCCGAAAGATCGGAAACGGCGTTGGCTATAGCTGCTCCCTTAATGCCCATCGGCCCGGACCCCAGGTACCCGAAGATCATGGCGTAGCCGGCGATAACGTTCACCAAAGCGCTCGCGATAGCTGAAAGCGAGATGGCGAGCGACCGGCCTTTCCCTACATAATACGCGGTAAAGCTGAGATTGATCATGGTGCCGTACACGCCGAACGAACGGATGCGCAGGTAATCTGCCGTAAGCGCGCTGATCTCTTCAGACCGTGTTACTCCGTGAAAAAAGGAATCTACCGATGTATTGAAAAAAATATAGACCAACGTGGCGTAACCCAGCATACATAAGAGGCCGTTCCAGAAAATAGGACCGGCGCCGGCTGAATTTCCTTCTCCGATCCTGCGCGCAATAAGGATCTGTGTGCCGAGCGTGAACCCCATGCCGGCCACGAAGAATACAAGATAGAACAGCGCGCCGTACCCTGCCGCGCTTTGCTGAGCGAGGCTCACTCTGCCGAGGAAAGCGGTATCGATCATGCCGACAACCGTTCCGGCGAGAAGGCCGCCGTATATGGGAAGCGCCAGCGCGAAAATTTCCTTGTAAGTGATCTTTGTCTGCACGGGTTACTGTATGTACAGCACCAGGCCTTTCAGGTAGCCGCTTTCCGTATGAAAGATGCTGACGGGATGATCTGCCGGCTGCGACAGGGAATGGAGAATCTTTACTTCCCTCCCGACTTCGATCGCAGCGGAAAGAATGGCCTTGCTGAACATGTGCTCATCTACTACCTGCGAACAGGAAAAGGTGAACAGTATCCCGCCGGGCCTGATCTTTTTTATCGCCATCTGGTTGATGCGTTTGTAAGCCTGTATCGCGTTGTGGCGCGAGGAAACGGATTTTGCGAAAGCGGGAGGATCGAGTACGATCAGGTCGTAATCCTGTCCCATGTCCGAAAGATATTTCAGGGCGTCGCCGCAGATCTCTTCGTGCGGCGGAGTAAAAGAATTCAGGCTGATGTTCTCTTTCGCCTGTGCGATGGCCCATTGCGAATAGTCCACCGAATCTACCGACGCGGCTCCGTTCTGCAGCGCGTACAGCGAAAATCCGCCGGTGTAGCAGAATGTGTTCAGCACTTTTTTTCCGGCGCCGTAGCGGCCCAGCAGCTTCCTGTTTTCCCGCTGGTCGAGAAAGAAACCTGTCTTCTGTCCTTTTTCCCAGTCGGCCGTGAAGCGGATCCCGTTCTCCTTCACTTCGGCGGATGTGCTGTCGCCGAAAAGCCATTCGCGCGTCTGCCCGGCATTGAATCCGGCAGACTTGTCCGGAAGTTTCAGGAAGATCGTTTTGACATCGGGAATAATTGCCCGAAACGCTCCGGCGATCATTTCGCGGAAACGGTAAATGCCCAGCGAATGCACCTGCAGCACGATGTGGCCGTCGTAGTAATCGGCGATGAGCCCCGGTATTCCATCGCCTTCCGCGTGGATAAGGCGGAAACAGTTTGTGTCGGGGTTGTTCCATAATCCTGCACTTTCGCGCAGCGACACGGCTTCTTTTATTTTTGTTTCGAACCAGCCGGGATTGATCTCCGCAGGCCGGAAGTCGAGTATCTTTACAGAGATGGAGCCATTGCTGAAGTAGCCCAGCCCGAGGAAATTACCTTCTTTGCTTTTTACTTCCACCAGGTCGCCTTCTGCTATACCCGCGTCGGCATGATGAATGGCGCCGGAGAACACCCAGCGATGGTATCGCTGCAGCGAGGCTTCTTTTCCTTTTTTTAACCAGATCGTTTTTACAGGCATAAGGCCGCAAAAGTACGAACTTTCCGCGACTAGCCGGAATAGGCCGCTCCGCCGGTGATATCCCGTTCCACCAGCATGTGATGGTGCTGCACGTGGCAGATCGTAAAATACAGCATCTCACGCACGGTCAGCTTGCCGAGCAGCGGGTGCGGAAGAAGGTATTTATCGAGATCTTTTTCTTTCCAGCCTGCGGCTTTGCGGATCAGCATGTCGAGGGTCTGGCTTGCCTGCGAAATGGCTTTTTCTCCGTTGCCCGCAGGAGCTTCCGCAGGAATGAATCTTCCCCCGGCTTTTCCGCCTCCGGCTAATTTTTCCTTGTATCTCGCCGTAAGCTGATCGTAGGAAATACTTTCCCCGCGCGCCTTTCCCATCATCAGGCCGACGATGAACGGCGGAAGGGAGAACGCAAGTATCAGCGGAGCGATGCTGCGGTGGATATGATCGAGATGCCTTGCGGCCGTCCATTTTTCTCCCGGGCGGAAATTCCATTTTTCTCCGGGCAACCCCCGAAGCATGTTGAAAAATCCGTTGTGCTTTTGCCGGAGCTGCTGCAGTATCTCTTCCTTGTTCATACGGTGGCGATTCGCGCACTGAAAGTACAATAATTCCCTCAAAGCCTGCCTGGCCGGGATTATCCTTTTAGTTCTTATATTTATCGTGCCGGCTGAAGAATCACCGGAAATACCAATATGCCGCACCGTAAAAATCACGAGCCGATCCCGCAGCTGGAGCTTCAGTCCGGAATGGACGAGGTGGCTTTTGCGTGCCGTACGATGGAGGAAATGGAAGTGCGCCGCGACAATGGCGAAGCGGTTGAAGGTCCGCACCGGCATTCTTATTTTACCATTATCTGGGTGCTCGAAGGCGAAGGCACACATTATATCGATTTCAAAGCGTACCCCATACGGCCCGGCACTATTTTTTTCGTAAGCCCGGGGCAGGTGCACCATATCGAGCTTACTGCACCGCCGAAGGGATACGTGATCCTCTTCACCGAAGATTTCCTGATGCAGAACGGTATCCCGCTGGAATTCATGAACGGCCTGCGGTTGTTCTACGCCTGCGACGAGGTGCGGGAAATTCATCCGGACACCGTCAGCAGCGAACGGCTGCGGGGTTACGTAACGCAGATCATGGCGGAGTACGCAGCCGACCGCTCGCTGAAAAGCGAGGGACTGAGCGCGTGGCTGAAGCTATTCCTTATCGAATGCAAGCGCATCAAAGCCGGCGATCACCCGGAACAGCCGGTAGTGGTGTCGGCGCAGGCAAGACTTGTAAAAGAATTTAAGGAAAGCGTGGAGCGTTCTTTCCGCAAGAAGCACAAAGTATCGGATTACTCCGCGCTGATGGCCATCACTTCCAATTACCTGAACGAAGTGATCAAGTCGGAAACAGGAGTTTCGGCAAAGGATTTCATACAGAACAGGATCATCCTGGAAGCCAAGCGGCTCGCCATATATTCCGATATATCGCTCAAGGAAGCGGCTTACCAGCTGGGATTTGACGATCCCGCGCATTTCAGTAAATTTATCAAGAAACATACCGGCCACAGCTTTTCAGAAATGAAAGAGCACATGCGTAAGGCACACGCTTAAAACTTAAAAACACACTCAACATGGCATCTATTTTTTCCGACAGGCAGTATCTTATCAAAAAGAAGTTTTTAAAACTTTTCGGCTCCGATTTTAAGGTCTACGATGGTTCAGGCCAGCAGATATTATTCGCTCATCTCAAAGCCTTCAAGCTGAAGGAAGATATTACGCTGTTCCGCGATGAGAGCAAAGCAGAACCGGTGATCCGTGTAAAAGCAAGGAACATCATCGACTTTTCTGCGGCGTACGATTTCTACGATGCAAGAACAGAGCGCAAGCTGGGCGCGGTCAAGCGCAAAGGCTGGAAGTCCATCATCCGCGACGAGTGGGTTGTGATGGATCAGAATGATGCGGAGATCGGGAGGCTGCAGGAAGATACCGGGCTGCTCGCTTTCGTGCGCAGGTTCCTTACCAATCTTATCCCGCAGACATTCCACATGTATGTAAACGGAAGCACCGTAGCTACATATAAAAATAATTTCAACCCGTTTCTCAGCAAGGTGCAGGTGAGCCTCGCACAGGATCATCCGGTGTTCAACGCCGAATTTGCGATAGCAATGGGCATCCTGCTTTGCGCCATCGAAGGGAAACAGCGCTGACGACGCAACCGTAAAAAGTACATCGTCAGCCTTTCTTTTTACATTCCCTTTGGTTGCCTGGCGCTTTACCTTTGTGTTGTCATTTAAACTTAACAATTCAGGGTATGAGCAATTCAGTAATTCACAGGGCAGAAAGCAGGGGCCACGCAGTCCACGGCTGGCTCGACTCACATCATACCTTCAGCTTCGCGAGCTATTATAATCCCGAAAGGCTGCATTTCGGCGTGCTGCGCGTGCTGAACGATGATATCGTACAAGGCGGAAAAGGTTTCGACACACATCCGCACGAGAACATGGAGATCATCTCTATTCCGCTGTACGGCGATCTGGAGCACCGGGACAGTATCGGCAACCGCTCGGCCATCAAAGAAGGCGATGTGCAGATCATGAGCGCCGGAACCGGTGTGTTTCACTCCGAATACAATAAGAACGAAAAGAAACCGGTGAACTTTTTACAGATATGGATCTTTCCGAAAGAAAAAAATATCGCTCCCCGGTACGATCAGAAAACGTTCCCGAAAGCAGACCGGCAAAACCGTTTTCAAACGGTAGTATCGGCTGATGCAAACGATACTTCGGCTGTGTGGATCAACCAGGATGCGTGGCTTTCGCTGGGAACGTTTGAAAAGGGCACTGAAGCCAGTTATAAGCTGCACCGGAACGGGAACGGGATCTATCTTTTTGTGATCGAAGGAAGCATCGCGGTAAACGGTGACGTGCTGAACCGCCGCGACGGTTGCGGGATCCAAGATGCGCAGGAGATCACCGTAAAGGCGGAAGAGAGCTCCGAGCTGCTGGTAATCGAAGTGCCGATGGCAAGATAAGATGTCGTCTAATTATTATCAAACTCAAATCAATTCATACGTATGAAGAAAAGTATCATCACAGGATTTACAGGTTTGCTGGCAGCGGGAATTCTATTTTCCTGCGGCAATACCAAAACGGTGAAGACCGAAGACAAAAAAGATGTGGCCGAAGTGACTTCGTTATCTAAAACCTTTGCCGTAGATGTAAGCGCCAGCACGCTGGGATGGACCGGAAAAAAAGTAACAAAGCAGCACAATGGAACCATTGGTATTAAAAGCGGGAGCATAAGCGTGGAGAATGACCAGATAAAAGCGGGAAAGTTTATAGTCGACATGACCACGATCAGGAATATCGATCTTACGGATGCCGGCGCAAACACAAACCTGGTGGGTCATCTCAGCTCTCCCGATTTCTTTGACGTGCAGAGATACCAGGAGTCGCGTTTCGAGATCACTTCCGCAGAAAAGCTTGCGCAGCCCGATTCTGCCGGGAATAATTATAATATCATGGGCAACCTTACTATCAAGGATGTTACGAAGAACATCACCATTCCCGCTGTGGTAACGATGGACTCGACGAAGTTCACGGCAGTATCAAAATTTTCGATCGACCGTTCGGAGTGGAATGTACAGTACGGTTCCGGAAAATTCTTCAAAGGACTCGGCGATAATCTGATCGATGATATTATCAGCTTCGATCTCGATCTGAGAGCAGTACCTGAAAACAAATAATCAAGCAATCATTAATTTATTTTTTAAACTTTAAACTCAATAATTATGGCAACCTGGAAAATAGACCCCGCGCACTCGCAGATCCAGTTCAAGGTAAAACACCTTGTGATCTCTACGGTGACCGGAAGCTTCGGCTCGTACGACGCGACGCTCGAAGGCGAGAAAGAAGATTTCTCCGATGCGCGTATAACCTTTACGGCAGACGCGGCAAGCATCAATACAGGCGTAGAGCAGCGCGATCAGCACCTGCAGTCGGACGATTTCTTCAACGCCGAAAAATATCCGCAGCTCCGTTTTGTATCGAAAGAGATTCGGAAAACCGGCGGGAATACCTATAAGCTCATCGGCGATCTTACCATCCGCGACGTTACCAGAACGGTAGAGCTGGATGTCGAGTACGGTGGCACGATGGTGGATTTCTACGGCAATACCAAGGCGGGCTTTGAAGTGACCGGCAAGATCAATCGCCAGGATTACGGGCTGAAATGGTCTGCGGTAACCGAAGCGGGCGGAGTGGTAGTGAGCGATGAAGTGAAGCTTGTGCTGAGCGTGCAGATGGCTAAGGTAGCCTGATAGATCTTAGATTATAGATCCATGTTTCCGTTCCGCAGCCGCGGGGCGGAAACATTTTTTTTGCGGTTAGCTGATCCTCGACCAGTTTGTTTTTCCCTGGTTCATGATCTCGAGCGTTTTTACCAGCAGCCTGTTCTCCGGTTTTTCCAGGTGCTCGTCTTCTTCCAGCACCCATCGTGCGGCGTCACGCGCAAGCGTAAGTATCTTCTGGTCTTTTGCCAGGTCGGCGAGGCGGAAGTTCATCAGCCCGCTTTGCCGCGTGCCTTCGATATCTCCCGGTCCGCGCAGCGCAAGGTCCACTTCGGCGATCTCAAATCCGTCGTTCGTTCTGCACATGGTTTCCATTCTCGTACGGCTGTCCTGCGATATCTTATGCTTTGTGACCAGGACGCAGTAGGATTGCTCGGCGCCGCGTCCCACGCGTCCCCGGAGCTGGTGCAGCTGCGAAAGCCCGAACCGTTCCGCGCTTTCGATCACCATTACCGAAGCGTTCGGCACATTTACGCCCACTTCTATCACCGTGGTGGCAACCATGATATGTGTTTCACCTTTCACGAACCGGCGCATTTCATATTCCTTGTTCTCCGGCGTCAGCCGCCCGTGCATGATGCTGACGTGATAAGCGGGAAAAGCGGTGCGGATCTGGTCGTAACCTTCCTGCAGGTTCTTGTAATCCATTTTTTCCGATTCTTCTATCAGGGGATACACAACATAAATCTGCCGGCCTTTCCGAATTTCCTGCTCCATTAGGTCGTACACTTTCTGCCGCGACAGATCGTAGCGATGTATCGTTTTTATCGGCTTTCTGCCGGGCGGCAGCTCGTCGATCACCGATACATCCAGGTCGCCGTACAACGTCATGGCCAGCGTTCGCGGGATAGGAGTGGCGGTCATCACCAGCACATGAGGAGGCGAGTCTTCATTTTTCTTCCATAACCTCGCGCGCTGCGCCACGCCGAACCGGTGCTGCTCGTCCACCACGGCTATCCCGAGCTTGCGGAAATTCACCGTTTCTTCCAGTATCGCGTGCGTGCCTGCAAGGATGTTCAGCTTCCCGCTTTCGAGCTCCTCGTGTATCACTTTGCGTTCCGGCTTTTTGGTGGAACCGGTGAGCAGCTTTACGTTGAGACCGGTGCCTTCCAGCAGTTCCGAAATTCCCTGGAAGTGTTGTGTGGCGAGGATCTCCGTGGGCGCCAGCAGAGCAGCCTGCATGTCGTTGTCGATAGCCATCAGCATTGTCATCAGCGCCACGATGGTCTTTCCGCTGCCCACATCTCCCTGCAGCAGGCGGTTCATCTGTTTTCCCGACAGCACATCTTTCCTTATTTCCTTGATCACCCGTTTCTGCGCATTGGTAAGCTCGAAGGGAAGATGATGGTGGTAAAAGCGGTCGAATACGCCGCCGATATTTTCGAGAATGTATCCTTTAGAAGTTTCTTTTCGCGTCGAACGTGTCTTGAGCAACCTGAGCTGTGAAAAAAAGAGCTCTTCGAACTTCAGGCGGAACATGGCTTTCTGCATGCTCTCCGGATCGGAGGGAAGGTGTATGTTACGAAGAGCTGTGTCTGCGCCTGCCAGCTTTAATTTATCGAGCAGCGCCGGCGGAAGCGTTTCCCCGATCTTGCCGGGATAATTTTCCAGGAGCGTGCGCACCAGCTTTAAGATGCCTTTGGAATCGAGCCCGGCGGTTTTCGCTTTTTCGGTGGTGCTGTACACAGCCTGGAAAGCTCCGCCGCTCTTTTCGCGGGCGGCAGCGGCCGCTTCCATTTCAGGATGCGGAATATTGATCTTTCCGTTGAAAAATCCCGGCCGTCCGAAAACGATATATTCCGTGTTGAGCTGTAATGTATCCTTGATCCACTTGACGCCGGAGAACCAGACCAGCTCCACGCTGCCGCTGTCGTCGCGGAGGATCGCTCTCATTCTCGCGTTGCGTCCTTTACCGGGGATCACCTCAAGGGATGCCAGGGTTCCTTTCAGTTGTATATAAGGAAGGTCCGGAGCGATCTCCGATATTTTATAAAACCGGGAGCGGTCCACGTAACGGAACGGGAAATAATACAACAGGTCGCGGAACCGGAAGATACCCAGCTCCTTTTGCAGAATCTCCGCGCGTTTCGGCCCTACGCCTTTGAGGTATTCTATGGACGTTTCGAAATAATCCCGGTACACTGTAATTATGGTACGATGTTTGGTAAAAGTACCAAAACGGGAACAGTATACGAAGATCCTGCTCCACACGTTGTCAATAGTACCTTGTTAATTTACGGTTTATGAAATATACTTACTTTTTCCTCTGTCTGTTGCTCTCCGGCTTTACGCTCCAGGCGCAGCGTAACGCGGGCGGCGGTTACACCTCTACCACGGTAAACAGAACTACCGTGAGCACTCCGCAATCGTCTACAACGATCTACCAGCCTCAAAGCACTACCACGAACACGTACACTCCGCCGGCAAATAACAACAACCGCGGCGGCAGTACCTACCAGGTCAATACAACTACGAGAGAGACGAACTCAGGCTCGGGCTCTTCCGGCTCCGGGTACACAGGTTCCGGTTCCGGTTCGGGCTGGAATTCCTACAATAACAATAATAATGGTTCATGGGGCGGCCGCACATACACAAACAGCAGCTCGTCAGGCTCCACGTATTATTCTTCTTCTTCGTCTTCCTCTTCTTCATCCTCTTCCGGTTATGAAACTACGCGCACCAGTTACGTTGCGCCATGTGCTTCATGTTATCCCAACATGTACGCCCGTCCCATCGAAGACTATCGCGTTCACTTTTCCGGCAGGCTGCTTTCCGATATAGAACAGCCTTCCATTTCCGGAGTGATCTTCGAAAAAGATAAGACCGGCGAAATACTCGGGATCGGCCGCTACCCCTACATCCGCGAAGCGTTGAAACAATCGGTGGAGCACACGTTCGACGGTATCGCCATCGATTCGAAGACCAGGCTGATCATTTACAGCGGGGAAAATTTCCAGGGAGAAGTGCTGCTTGATGTCACCGGCCCTGCCGTGATCAACAACAGCCTCTGGATGGGGCATGATTACGAGTATGGATATCCAAACAGCAAAACATATACTTCTTATCTCCAGTCGAAGTTCCCGCAGGAAAGCCGCAGGTGGAGCGATAGCGACATGCACGGCTGGCAGAGCGGATCGCTGGTGATCATGGAAGTTCAGTAATTGTATAATAGTTTCATTTATAAGAGCTTCAGGATGGATTACGTTTCCTCCTGAAGTTTTTTTATTTTCGTGAGATCAAGCACCGTATGAAAAGAATCTTACTCCTCTGTTATATCGTTTCCGCTGCGCTCACCCTGCGGGCGCAGACCGGTGAAATTCCGAAAGACACCGTAGCTCCTGTAAAAGGGAAGGCGTGGAAGGAAAATCATTACCTCGACATTTCCATGGCCGGCGGAGAGAACATCTTTATCACCTCTGTTCAATGGGATAAGCTGTTCGGCATTGCGTGGAAGAAGCGCGTGAAAATAGGCTTCGGCGTGCGCGTGAACATGGCCAATACCTGGGCCAAGGATTTCCGTACGCCATTTTACAATCGCCCGGATCAGAATACATTCGATACGCTACGGATGGACCAGCAGACCACTTTCTTCGTCAATCTTACTTTCCTGGCGGAAATTTCGCTGTTCAAATGGATGGACGCAGGACTGTGCGAAGATATTGTGGGCGTGTCGTTCGGTGAGCGGGGAGAAGGCTCGCTGTACGGAGAATCGGTACCGTTCGGTGGCATCCGGCAATCCACGCATCCTGCGTTGTTCAATGCTTTTCTTTTCGGGCAGAACGATCGCGGAAGCCTGAACTCGCAATTTTACCTGCGCTTCTGGCCTACGAACGATTTCTTTATAAAAGGAGGGTTTGGTATCTCTCATATTACCCAGAGCACCGACGCTGACGTTTCTGCCAACGGCCGTGAATTCCGCGCTGCGGATTATCTCGGTTTTATTTCGTTGGGCTGGACGCCGGGAAGGAATGAGTGGATAGGGAAGAAGAAGCCGCGTCCTACATTGATCACTCCATCTTTTTAAAGAGTCATTTATTTCGCGCGTACCATTTCCGCTTCCAGAAATTCGCGGTAAGTCCTTTCCAGTCCTTCGCGCAAGCCTATCCTGTGCGTAAAGCCGGCTTCGTGCAAACGTGCAACATCCATCAGCTTTCTCGGGGTGCCATCCGGTTTCGTAGTGTCGAAGCGCAGCTCGCCGCTGTATCCAACGATATCTTTGATAAGCAGCGCTAGCTCTTTGATCGAGATCTCTTCGCCGGTGCCTACGTTCATGAACAATTTTTCGTTGTATTCCTGCATCAGGAAATAACAGGCATCCGCAAGGTCGTCCACGTGCATGAACTCACGCAGAGGAGAGCCTGTCCCCCATATTTCCACAAAGCCCGTATTACCTGCTTTCGCTTCGTGAAATTTGCGGATCAGCGCAGGGATCACGTGCGAGTTCTGAAGATGGTAATTATCGTTTGGCCCGTAAAGATTGGTGGGCATGGCCGAAATAAAATTGCAGCCGTATTGCTCGCGGTAATTTTCGCAAAGCTTGATGCCCGCGATCTTTGCAACGGCGTACGGCTCGTTGGTGGCTTCCAGGAAACCGCTGAGCAGGTATTCTTCCTTGAGCGGCTGCGGCGCCAGCTTCGGATAGATGCATGACGAGCCGAGGAACAGCAGCTTTCGCACTTCGTTCACGTAAGCCGCGTGGATCACGTTCGCTTCGATCATCAGGTTCTCGTACAGGAAATCGGCGCGGTAAGTATTGTTGGCTACGATGCCCCCGACCTTTGCGGCAGCCAGGAAAACGTATTCGGGCTTTTCTTCTGCGAAAAAATTATTTACCGCTCCCTGGTTCCTCAGATCGAGCTCCGCAGATGTCCGCGTAATGATATTGGTATACCCTTCGGCAGCCAGCTTGCGGTATATCGCCGAGCCTACCATTCCCCGCGAGCCTGCTACATATATCTTGCTTGTTCTTTCCATCATTCAAAATAGTTGAAGATCTCGTGCCCGCCTTCCTGCAGGTATTTATCCTTGGCGAAGAGACGAAGGTCGCATTCCACCATTTCGCGGATCAGCGCGTCGAGCGAGTGCTTCGGCACCCAGCCCAGCTTTTCCTTTGCCTTGGTGGCATCGCCGATGAGCAGATCCACTTCGGTGGGCCGATAGTACAGCGGATCTACTTCCACCACTACCTGTCCTTTTTCCACGCAGGCTTCCTTGTTGAATATTTCGGTGATGATCCCTTTTTCCTGCGGGCCTTCGCCGGTAAATTCAATGCCGATGCCCGCCTCGCGGAAAGCCTTCTGTGTAAAGTCGCGCACGCTAGTGGTCACTCCGGTGGCGATCACAAAATCTTCGGGCGTGTCATGCTGCAGCATCAGCCACATCGCTTCCACGTAGTCGCGGGCATGCCCCCAGTCCCTCCGCGCATCGAGGTTTCCGAGATACACTTTATCTACGAGGCCGAGAGCGATACGCGCTACGCCGCGCGTGATCTTACGCGATACGAATGTTTCGCCGCGGATCGGGCTTTCGTGGTTGAACAGGATCCCGTTCACCGCGTACATGTTGTAAGCTTCGCGGTAATTTATGGTGATCCAGTAAGCGTACAGCTTGGCAACGCCGTACGGCGATCTCGGGTAAAAAGGTGTTTTTTCCGATTGCGGTATTTCCTGCACCAGGCCGTACAGCTCTGAAGTGGAAGCCTGGTAGATGCGCGTCTTCTGCGTCATTCCGAGCAGCCGGACGGCCTCGAGTATCCGCAGCATACCGATGCCGTCGGCATTCGCTGTGTATTCCGGCTCTTCGAAGCTCACCTTTACATGGCTCATTGCGCCGAGATTGTAGATCTCGTCGGGCTGCACCTCCTGTATGATGCGGATGATGTTGGCCGAATCGGTAAGATCGCCGTAATGGAGGATCAGGTTCCGGTTCGGCGTGTGCGGATCTTTATAGAGATGATCGATGCGGTCTGTATTGAAGAGCGAGCTGCGGCGCTTGATGCCGTGCACGGTGTAGCCTTTCTTCAGCAGGAATTCTGCAAGGTACGCGCCGTCCTGTCCTGTGATGCCCGTTATTAAAGCTGTTTTCATGTATCGGATTAAGCTTCAAAAATAGGCAGAAGTTGAACAAATGACAACATCTGCCGGATTCGCCGGAAATACTTACTTTCGTAAGGATTGCGCCGTCGATTGAATTTTTTCTTTTTTAATTTTGACTTTTTAATTTTTATGGGACTTATTGATTGGCTGAGACTGCCGGAAGCGAAGGATGTAGATCTGGACGCGCCTTCCACCACGGTGCAGCACGCGCGCATCATCCGGCAGAAACCTTTTTTGCGGCGGCTCTACGTCGATTTTTACACGCAGATCAGGAACGGCCTTCCCGCAGATCTTTCCGGTAAAAAAGTGCTGGAGCTCGGTAGTGGCGGCGGTTTTATGAAGGAGATAATTCCGGGCATCATTACTTCTGATGTGATAGAGCTGCCGGATGTGGACATGCACTTTTCCGCGCTCGATATGCCGTTTGAATCCGGATCGCTGGACGCTATCGTAATGATGGACGTGCTGCATCATATTCCCGATGTAAGGCAGTTCTTCCGTGAAGCATCGCGCACGCTGAAGCCCGGGGGAAAGATCGTGATGGTGGAACCCGCTAATACGATGTGGGGAAGGTTCATTTACCGCAACTTTCACCATGAACCGTTCATTCCTTCCGCGAAGTGGGAGCTCGACAGCACAGGCCCGATGTCGTCGGCCAACGGCGCCATTCCGTGGATCGTATTCCGCCGCGACCGCAGAGAATTTGAAAAAGAATTTCCCGGGTTTACGATCAACCGTTTCCGCGCGCACACGCCTTTCCGTTACCTGCTGAGCGGTGGTGTTTCCATGCACCAGCTTGTCCCGTCGTTCTCGTATCCGCTCATTTCCCTGCAGGAGTGGCTGCTCACGCCGTTTCACCCACTGATCGGGATGTTCTATTACATCGAGGTGGTCAAAAAATAGAAGCGTAATAAGATTCTTTTTTTTTGGGCGGCTTTCCGGCTGTCCGCTGTATCCCGGAAGGAAGTATCCTTCCGGGGATGCCGCTTCCATCCGGGCCGCATGGGGGATTTTAGCGGAGCGTATTTCCAGGTGATCCCGTGAGAATGTGTCGCTCCTCCGGAGCTTGGCGGAATGATTCCTGCTTGTTTTACCGGGCTGCCGCTCCTCCGGAGCTGATCCCGGAATGGACATCGGATGTCATTTCAATTACTACTCCGGACTAATGGGTAACCTGTTTCATCCCCCGAAGCGATAGCGAAAGTGGATTGTCCATCGTCCTTTCTTGTCCGCCGAAGCGATAGCGAAGGCGGATTGTCCAGTATCTACCCTCCACCTACCATCATCATTTTTACTACTTTTGTCCTATGAGCACAAACCACCATAAATTCGAGACTAAGGCCATTCATGAAGGACAGGAGCCTGATCCTTCCACCGGGGCCATCATGACGCCGATCTACCAGACGTCCACGTATGTGCAGGAATCGCCCGGCAAGCATAAAGGATATGCCTATGCGCGTGGAAAAAATCCTACTCGCTCGGCGCTCGAGAAATGCATCGCAGGACTGGAAGGCGCGAAATACGGGCTTTGCTTCTCATCCGGCATGGGCGCTACCGACGCGGTGGCAAAATTGCTGCGTCCCGGCGACGAGGTCATTACCGGCGATGATCTTTATGGCGGAACCTACCGCATGTTCACCCGCGTGTACGAGAATTTCGGCATTAAATTCCATTTCGTCGATCTGAATGATATTGCCGGCGTGGAGCGTTATATCAACGCCAATACAAAGCTGATATGGCTGGAAACTCCCACCAATCCTACCATGCAGGTGATAGACATTGCAGCCTACAGCGCTATCGCAAAAAAGAATTATGTACTGCTTGCGGTTGACAATACTTTTGCTTCGCCATACCTGCAGCAGCCCATGAGCCTGGGCGCCGATATCGTTATGCATTCCGTTACCAAATACCTGGGCGGGCACAGCGATGTGATAATGGGCGCTTTGTGCATGAATGACGATAAGCTGTACGAGCAGCTGGCATTTATACATAATTCCTGCGGCGCTGTACCGGGCCCGATGGACAGCTTCCTCGTGCTGCGCGGTATCAAGACACTGCACGTGCGCATGGATCGCCATTGCTTCAACGGCCGCAAGGTTGCAGAATTTCTCAAAACGCATCCGCGGGTGGAAAAAATATACTGGCCGGGTTTTCCCGATCATCCCAATCATGATATTGCGAAAAAGCAGATGAAGGATTTCGGTGGAATGCTCTCCATTCTTCTGAAAGGCGCTACCCTTGAGGAGACATTCCGCCTTGCTTCTTCTTTCAGGGTATTCGCATTGGCCGAATCGCTCGGCGGAGTGGAATCGCTTATCAATCATCCGGCTACCATGACGCACGCATCCATTCCCCGCGAAGAGCGCGAACGTGTGGGCGTTGTCGATAATCTTCTGCGCCTTAGCGTCGGCATCGAGCATATCGACGATCTGCTGGAAGACCTCCAACAAGCCTTAGCTAATTAAAAGGTAAAAATGAAAAATTAAAAAGCGGTCCAAAAGTTCCTGAAGATCTGGGGTACCTTTTTTAATTTTTCATTTTTAATTTTGAATTTTCTCCGTACGTTATGTAAAAAATTACGGGTAGTAGCCGGTGAATGTTGCCGAGCATCCCGAAAGGTCCGCGTCGAATTCCCAGCGGTGGTAACCGGCGCATCCGGCAAAGCAATCGCCCCAGCCTTCGTAAAAGATCACGTGCGCAAGGTTACCGTCGAAAGTGCATTCTATTTTGGAAAAATTATTCCATGTAATGTTCGGCTCCGAAAATTGCACATCCGGCAGCTGCTTAAACCGGTACGCCAGCGCGCGGGCATTCACAGGCGCAAATCCTGATGTTACGAGCGCGTCACCGTTGAGCGCCTGTATCACGTGCAGATCGTATTCTTCTATCATCTCGTCCAGTATGGCATTTCCGGTTGGCATCACGCCCGTCACCCAGTTCTCCATCCATTCTGCGCCTATCGCACGTACTACGATCCCGGCGGTTGCGCTTGTTTCCACATGGAGCTGTTTTTCCACTATGCTGTCGCGTTGAGGTAACTGTGAATCATATATCAGTCCCAGCGCCTGTATGTAATGATCTACATGTTCTCTGGAAACCAGCACTTCCGCAGTGTCAGGATCGCCGGTGGCGTAGAGATGATCGAGGGCGAGGTCCGTAGCGTCAGCGATAAAATAGCCGTGCGATGCTGTGGACGGCTCGCAGTTGCCGGTCTCCTCGTCATCGCAGGAAGCAATGAGGAGAGGAAACGCGGTAAGCAGCAAAGCAGGGAGGAACCTGGTTCTCATAATTATTGTATTACGGTAATTTCCACGCTCACCGTTTCTTCATCGCCCAGCTTCGGCACCAGCGCATGATAGGTTATTATAGGCGAGATGAGCGCAGGGTTCTGGTGGAATGTTACCTGCAGCTCCTGTCCCTCATCTGTACGGTACAGGTGATATTCGATCGAGTCGTTTCCGCCGGCGAGCTGCTTGCTTCCTATCACCAGGTCGTAGGCCGAGAAATCTATTGCGGGATTACAGGGACCTGAGGCCAGGCTGTCAAAATCCGCCTGCGTATGCAGCACGGTGTAAGTTTCTGAGATATCCACCGGCATGAAGCGTGTATCGTCGCAGCCATATTCGGCTTCCAGGCTGGTATAGTTTAACTCTTCGGGATCGTTCTTGCAGGATGTAAGTCCGGCGGAGATAAGAGCGAATGCCATAAAAATATGTGTGCTGAGTTTCATAAGCTGTCAGTTTTTTGTTTACGTAATCCGAAATTATTTACAATCGCAGGCTTCACATTCGGCCAGGGTCTCAAACGGAACGATACCGTTGCATCCGCCCCAGGTGAAGGCTTTACATTTCTTTTCTTCCTGGTCGTAATAATACCTTTCAAAAGCGGCATTGCACACACCGGCTTCGGGTTGGAGGCTGCAGCGCGGATCGGGATCCTTGCAGCCGGATGTGGCCATAAGGCCAACGGTAAACGCAGAGATAAAAAAGATGCTTTTCATAATTGTTGTTGATTGATTTCTGATATATAGACAACCAATCACACCGCGCGCTGCACGGATCAGAAATTAATCCGCACACCTGTCTCGCCGCCGATGAAATAAGGCTTCTGCCGGATCACGTATGAAGAATTGTACATGGAGTTCAGCTGGTAACGGAAGGCGGGGCCTGCATAGAAGCTGAATCTTCCGGCATGGAACACCGCGTTGATATTTACATCCAGGCTTATGCTAACCGGATTGAGATGTGAAGATTCCACATCTTTGCGAAGCACCATGAACTGGTACATTTCCATTTCGTATGCGCGTTCGTGCACAGGAATATCGAGGCTTACGCCCGCTCCGGCCTCAAATCCCGCCCACTTCCATTTCTGCTGGAAATAAACCCGGACCGGGATGGTCAGGAACCCGTACTGGTTACTGTACGTTTTATGTGTTCCGCTTGCGAGCGACGATACGGCCACGTTAGTGGTTTCAGGATAAAAATCGTATTGCAGCGCGTTGAAAGAGTTATCGAGGATCACTTCGCGCGAACTGAACGAAGAATAACCGATGCCGGTCTCGATAGCGAGGAACTTCAGCGGAGCGTAACGGAAGCTGAGGCCTGCCGCATATCCGAACTGTATGCGGTCGCCTTCCGAGCGGTTGCCGGAATAACCTTTTGATGTGGATGGATTTGCATCGTCGGGATTGATCTCGAACCGGCTGGCGGCACCTCCGCCTCTGAACCATGCGCCTACGGAGAAATGATAAAAGGCGCGCGGAGCGGAAGCCACGGGCTGTACAAAAGGCTGCAGCGACAGAGCAGGAGCGGAAAGCGGCGCGGTAATGTGTCGTGGTCCGGATGTGAGGAACCCAACCGGAGCTTCTTTTTCGCGGTGCGTAATACCCGAACCCGCAACGGAATTATCATTTGGCTGGTCGTTTGCTTCTGTCGTTACAACTTCTGCAAATGTGCTGTTGGAGGCAGGCGCGGTATTGTTTTCCGTTGTGGTTTGTCGCGTAGCTTCATTTTCCCGGCGGTCGTGATGTGTATTCCCCGTTACGGTTCGGGTAGAGTTGCCGTTCTGTCCTGCAGCTGTTTCCTGCTTATGTTCTGTTACCGTTGTGCCGGAATTGACGGTTGTATTATCCGGCACAACAGAGTTACCGGTACCGGAAGAAGTTACCTGGTCACTGGCGGAACCTTCACGATGGCTGTTTTCAGATCCCGGTCCTGAAATGCTCTGGTCGTTATCATTTACGGAAGATCTCTGCGGCGAACCTGTCTGCGGTGGCTGTACATTTTCCGGGTTATGGTTTTCAGTCACCTGCGTGGAAGAGGCTCCGTTTTCGCGAAGCAGGAAAAAGGCAGTACCCAGCAGTAAAGCCGGTATCAGCAGCCAAAACCATACCATGCGGCGACGGCGTCTTTTATGCAAAGCCGACATCACCTTATCCATTACCTCCGGATCAGGTTCCATGGAAAAGGCGCCAGCCTCTTCCCGGAGATATTTTTCGAAATCATCTTTCATGCTTCGTATGCGTATTGACCTGTATCTGCTGGATCAGCAGCTTACGGGCCCTTGTGTATTGTGAACGGGATGTGCTTTCGTTGATATCCAGCTGCCCGGCGATCTCTTTATGAGAAAACCCCTCGATGGCAAACAGGTTCAATATGGTTCGGTATCCGTCGGGCAGGCGCGCAATGTATTTCATCAGCTCTGCCGTTTCGATAGGGAAGGAATGCTCGTGATCTTCTTCGGCCAGGTATTTTTCGTGCCGCGGCCCCAGCTCCAGCTGTTCCTGTATCTTTTTATTTTTCTTCAGCCAGTTGAGCGCCACATTCACCGTGATGCGGCGGGCCCATCCTTCAAAGCTTCCGGCGTCCCGGAACGTATCGATCTTTGTAAAAACGAGGATCAGGCTTTCCTGCAGCATATCTTCGGCATCTTCGCGGCAGCCCGCATACCGGTAGCAAACCCCCATCAGCGTGGGCGCCAGCAGCCGGTACAGCTTTTCCTGCGCAGAACGTTTTCCGCGCCGGCAACCTGATATGATGTCTTCCGGAATTACCGCCATGAAGATTATTTATAACTGATCCAGGTAAACCGCCAGCAACGCACAATACGGATGAAGATACTGCGGAACCGAATCCATAAATTTGCTGATCGACCAGGCATGATGGTCATTTCCCAGCTGCAGCTCCAGGTAAAGGTTTCCTTCGTCCGCCAGGGTGTGCCAGCCTATCGTGGCAGATTCATCATAGATGCCTGCGGGTATCTGGCCCGGAAGCTGGAATACGTCCGCGGGAACGGTTCCCTGGTACGGCTCAAACTTAAAAGTGCCGTCGTTTGTCGGTTCGTCGCTCGTGTTCTCATACAATTCGCCATCCATGATCTTGAAATACTCGGTGCATTCAGGATCAGGGCAACTCCCGCCCGTCTGGCCAAATATGAGATAATTGCCCGACGGATCGGGATCATCTGCGCAGCCACCGGCAAGTAATACCGCCGACAGGATCATCAGCCATACAATTCGTTTCATTCAGGTTCGGATGAATTTGGTGCAAAGTTAACTAATTCGCCAGTTACAGCTTGTCATCCGTAAGACAGCGCATGGCTCGAAACGCTGCATCCCGCTTATATTTTTCTGTATCCTGCTGGTTACTAGTAATATAGTAAAGCTCCCTGAGGTCAGAGGGCATACAGGAGAATATATGGCATACCCGTTAATCCAATATTCATCTCGGATGGCTGATCATTTGTTTACTGAAGATCGGCCAGATAATCCGATATGGAATAAAGAAAAGGATACAGGTCCTGGGGAACATTTGCAAAATTCTTGTCGATCCTCCAGGAAAGCGGCGTTTCATCCATTTTTATTTCGATATAGTATGCCCCATCCTGTGCAGCGTCGGGCGCTCCTATTACCGGTTCCATATCATACAGCAGAGATGGTATCTGCCCCGGAAGCGAAAAAATATTTTCGGGTACCGGCCCTGTGTATTCAATGAACGTCATCGATATGTCTGCCGGTAATCCATTTGCCGGTATGGAATCGGATGGGGTAGAGTAAAGAATGCCGTCCCGGATCTTATAGTATTCGTTGCAATCATCCATGCATCCGCCGTACTGGCCGAAGATGAAATACGGCGATGGTGCTTCTTCCTGTCCGCATCCGCCCAGGCAGAGAACGCATAGCAGAGCAGGAACGATCAGTTGTTTCATAAGGATGGTGGTTAAGAGCGTTCGTTATTCCACATTTTCCAGCAGGCCCGACACGCGGGTCATGAAATTGTGCAGCTCTTCGGGCATATTATCCAGGCTTCGGTCGATGCGCCAGTATTGCGGAGCTGCGTCCTGTTTGATCTCGATGTAGAACCCGCCGGCGTCAAAGGCGTCCGGCTGACCGATAACGGTATCTTCATCATATATCGCCGAAGGTATATTTTCGATGAGCTCATAAAGCGCTTCGGGAACCGGGCCGGTATATTCTGCAAAATCTACCAGCGCGCTCACAGGGGTGTTCCCCGGCATCGGATCGGATGTGCTTTTGTACAGTGTATTGTCGCCCTCGTTGTATTTGTAGTACTCAATACAGCCTGCAGGACAGTCTCCGTATTGCCCGAAAATGAGATATTGTACAGGTTGACCATTGTCCCTGCCGCAGCTGCTCAGCCCAAGCAATGAAAGGAAGAATAGCGGAAGAATGAGCTTTTTCATAATCCAGTGTTTTACAGTAAGACAATAGCAGGCGGGAAATGCTGCTTTCTATTTGCCTTTTCTGAAAATAACACGGCGAACGGCCCATCCGGTGAGAATTCCCGCAAGTATGCCAAGCATGGCCCCGGCGATAACGTCGGAAGGGTAGTGGACGCCGAGATAAATTCGGCTGTAGCTATTTATAGTGGCATAGATCATCATTACGCAGGCGAGAATGAAAGCCGGTGTGTCGCGAAGCGTAAGCCTGCCCAGCCGGGAAGCAATAATGAACGCAGCCAGCCCGGCCGTATTGGCGGCATGCGACGAAACGAAACCGTACATTCCTCCGCATTTACCGTTCACGAGGTGGATGCTGTCTTTCAGCAGAAGATTATGGCAGGGCCGGTAACGCTGTACCGTATCCTTTATTAGCTGTGTGCTTACCATATCGGTGATCACAATGGTGGCCGCCGCTCCGAGCAGGATCCATATTATATTGATCCTCAGCTTCCAGGTAGCGTATATTCCTATCAGTACATATAGCGGTATCCATGAAGTTTTGCGGGATATCCACGTCATGCAAACGTCCATGAGCGGCGAATGCGCGCCGTTTATGGCCAGCAGGAGCGAATGATCGAGTTGTTCCGGCGTGGCCAGCACGTTACGAATATTTGTTCAGGAGGTTCCAGAGCTTATCCTTCAGCGCGGTCAGCCCTAAACCCGTTTGTGAGGAAATGAACAGGAAATCCATATCGCTGTATTCCTTCCGGAGCGCCTGCATCAGCTCTTCGTCCAGCATATCGGCCTTGCTTACGGCGATCAGCCGGTCTTTATGCATCAGTTCCGGGTTGTATTTTTCCAGCTCGTTGCAGAGGATCGTATATTCTTTCCGGTAATCTGCGGCGTCTGCGGGGATCATGAACAACAGCACCGAGTTCCGTTCTATATGCTTCAGGAACCTCAGCCCCAGGCCTTTGCCCAGGTGAGCCCCTTCGATGATCCCGGGAATATCAGCCATTACGAACGACTTGAAGTCCCGGTATTTTATAATGCCGAGGTTTGGCACCAGCGTGGTAAACGGATAATCGGCAATTTCAGGCTTGGCTGCGGAAAGCACCGACAGCAGGGTAGATTTGCCGGCGTTGGGGAAGCCTACCAGCCCGACATCCGCCAGTACTTTCAGCTCGAGTATCTTCCATTCGGTAAGGCCTTCTTCACCGGGTTGCGAGAACCGCGGGGTCTGGTTGGTGGAAGTTTTAAAGTGATTGTTTCCTTTTCCTCCGCGCCCGCCTTTTACAAGAATGCGTTCTTCGCCATCGTGGGTGATCTCAAATTCGATCTCGCCGGTTTCGGCGTCCCGGGCTACCGTCCCGAGCGGTACTTCCAGTATCACATCGTCGCCATCCGCGCCATGCTGTAGCGCGCCGCGGCCTTTTTCGCCGTCTTCAGCAATCACGTGCTTGCGGTATTTCAGGTGGAGAAGCGTCCACAGCTGCTTGTTGCCGCGGATGATGATATGGCCGCCGCGACCGCCGTCTCCTCCGTCGGGGCCGCCCTTGGCTGTAAGCTTATCCCGGTGGAAATGCATGTCTCCGCCTCCTCCCGATCCCGACCGGCAACAGATCTTTACGTAGTCTACAAAATTACTATCAGCCAAAGCAACAAATTTCTGCAAAGGTACAAACCTTGGGGAGAAAACCCGAAGGGCGGGCAAACTGAAAGGAAGCCCCGGCGTGCGGCTAGTTCTTTATCGTATCCGGGATTGCGGGCGGGGGAGGAATATTGCTTTTGTCCGCCACATATTTTTCATGGCATCTTTTTATCATCAGGCGAAGATCGTAGGTGTTCATGTGAGCCACATCTTCATTGAGAAAGTTGCAGTAATGCACGAACTTGTCCACCTCATCGTCCGGAAGACCGGTCACTTCTTTTACCAGGTCGCGGTTGAGCCGCATCGAGCCGCCGAGCTCGGTATTGTCGCCCGACTGCAGGTCGCGGAGCTTTTCAAGCTCTTTCGATTTCCGGCTCATTTTATTGTACAGCCAGGAGAGAGGGCCGTTCAGCCGCACCCCGAATGTTTCCGGCGTGGCGCGGTGGTTCTTATATACATTCGGATCGCCTACCACCATTTTTTTCTCTTCCTGGAGAGGCATCCCGGTAAATTCATCGCGGAAGCGCGCAAGGTCATACGGGCGCACATCTACCGAATCCAGCAGGATTATATCTTTTTCCATATGGATATTGATGGAATAGCTTCCGGGCTGAATGTTCACGGGAAGGCCATATCGCAGCCTCTTGAAACCCACGGCTGAGACATCGACCGTATCTGTGGGGCTCAGCAGGATGGTGAAAAAACCGGAGGCGTTGCTGATGGTACCGGTACGGTTGCGCGTGTTGATCAGGTTGGCAAAAGGAATGGGAGTTTCAGTCCCTTTTTCGTAAATGTAACCTGAAAACTGGATGAACTGTGAAGAACCGGCCAGCGGCAGCAACGAGAACAAGCTGATAATGAGTATACGGAGGCTTATGCGCATATTTGAGTGAGAACGGGTAAAAGTAATGTAAAGTATCAAACCGGGAAAATTTACCGCGGCTCTTCGTCAGGCGGATAGCCGATGATGGTATCCCTTGTCGTGGTTCCGCGATCCTTCTGGTATTGCCGGTGGCAGCGGTCCAGCGCCACCATGATGTCGTACCGTGTGGAGTTGGCGATAAATTCGTTCGACATATTGCAGTATCTCAGGAAACTGTCGATCTCCGCATCCTCTGTGAGGCCGGTAACCTGTTTTACAAGATCGATCGTCAGCTTCATGCTGGCCACCATCTGCTTGTTGTCGTTTTCCATCAGCTCCTGCAGCTTTTCCAGCTCGCGCGCCTTACGGTTGAACTTATTGTACAGCGCGGTGAAAGGACCTTTGAACGTATATCCGAATGTTTCTTTCGGCGCTGTGTAGTTGCGATATACCGAAGGATCGCCTACGACCATTTTCCTGGTTTCGGGCAGCTTCATCGCTTCGAATTCCTGCTTGAAGCGCTCATAATTCATCAGGCTTACGTTGACCGTTTTCAGATCGTACACCGTTTTTTTCATCCGGAGGTTTACCTCCAGCGTAGTGCCTGTAAATTCTTTCGGAAGGGCGAGCCGCATTTTTTCAAAACCGATGGCGGAAACTTCCACGGTATCCCCGGGCGCTACCAATATGGTATAAAATCCGTTGATGTCGCTTACCGTTCCGGCGCGTGTCTTACGGTTCATCAGGTTGGCGAAAGGGATGACGATATCGGCGTCGTGCTGCAATACATAACCGGATACCATCACGATCTGGCTCATTGCAGGAGAGGCCAGAACAGCCAGAAACATACACAGCAGGATTCGCCTTTTCATTCAAGCAAAGTTCGTGTTTTTAAACGTATTTCGGAGAAAAAATTGTGAAGAAATGGAAAAAGACGCTGGATGCTGGACAATGGATACTGGACGCTGGACGCTGGACAATGGATGGTAAAGAAAATATTAATTGTTCACCTTCCAGCTTCCAATATCCAGCTTCCAGGTTCCTTTACAGATCGGGGACTATCGGCGCCTTCGCCTGCGGCTTCCGGAATGCGACAGGTTCGATATGGTGTGATTCGTAGACGAAAATGCCTTTTTTATCTTCCAGCGCCAGGTTTATCATCGCCATAGCAACCGTTTCGGCGCGGATGCCGCGGTATTTTTTCCATCCGCCCATCAGCAGGGGATTAAGGAAGCGGCTCATGAACTTAGCCACCGATTCGCCGGTACGTTTCTCCCTGCGTTCGCCCATCAGGAATGAAGGACGCAGCACATGGATCGTTTGCAGCGTAGTGCCGAATATGGCTTTTTCCACTTCGCCCTTGGTGCGCAGGTAAAAGTTCGACGAGCCGGGGCTGGCTCCCACGGACGATACCAGCAGGAACTGCTTTGCGTGCATCTGCGCGATCCTTGCGGCCTGCAGCGGGATATCGTAATCCACCCTGCGGAACGCCTCCCGGCTGCCGGCAGCTTTCATGGTAGTACCGACGCAGCAGAAAATATCATCGGCTTCAAACAGGTGACTGTGATCTTCCAGCCGGTCAAAATTCACCAGGTGCTCTTCCAGCTTCGGATGCTGCAGCCCGGTGGTCTTGCGGGCAAGCACGCGTACCTTCTGGTAGTCCGGGTGATCCAGGAGCTTCCGGGTAAGCAGTCCGCCCACCAGGCCGGTGGCCCCTAATACTACAGCCGTTCTTTGTGCCATGCTGATGAATTTATGTATTTTCGCAGCCCCGGATAAAAGACGGGGCTAAACAAAAATATTAAATCCGTTAAGATATGTCACGATTTTATTCGTTACCGGTAGTGTTTAAGAAGCAGGAGACAGAAGATGCCATTTCCATTTCCTTCCAGATACCGGACGAGCTGAAAGAGACTTTCCGTTACAAGCAGGGTCAGTACCTCACGCTCCGCGCCGATATCGGCGGAGAATCCGTGCGCCGCGCCTACTCGCTGTGCAGCTGCCCCCTTACCGACGATCACCTTACCGTTACGGCTAAGCGCGTGGACGGCGGAAAAATGTCGAACTATCTTAACCAGAGCGTACAGATCGGAATGAAGATCGAGGTAATGCCTCCCGAAGGCCGTTTCTTTACAGAGATGAACGCAGCCAACCGCAAGCATTACGTGCTCATCGGCGGAGGCAGCGGCGTCACCCCGCTCATTTCCATCATCAAAACGGTACTGCTGGCAGAGCCTGACAGCAAATGCTCGCTGATCTACGGTAACCGCAACAGCCAGTCCATCATTTTTAAAGAAGAGCTCGATCAGCTTGCGCAGAAAAATCCCGGCAGGCTGCAGATATATTATTCGCTTGACCAGGGCGAGCCCGGGTGGAACGGCGAGACCGGCCTGCTGAAAAAAGATAAAGTAGTTGACCTGATCCGCGGAACATACAACGAAATATCCGAGCGCGAATATTTTCTCTGCGGTCCTTCAGGCCTGATGGATGAGGTGAAAGACGCTTTCTCGTACCTTAATCTTCCCAAAGATCATGTGCACATCGAGTTCTTCACCGCGCCGGCATCGTCCGACGAGCCGAAGGAAACAGCTCCGGCGGAAGACCTGAATTTCGACGGATCGAAAGTGGTAGTGATCCTCGACAATAAGGAATACGAGCTTTTTATAAAAGATAATACCACCATCCTGCACGCTGCGCTGAAAGCGGGAATTGATGCGCCGTTCTCCTGCGAGGCAGGCATCTGCTCCACCTGTATGGCGAAGGTGCTCGAAGGTTCCGTGCGGATGGATGAGAACAACATTCTCACCGATGACGAAGTGAAAAAAGGATACGTGCTCACCTGCCAGTCACATCCGACTGCCCGCGTGGTGCGCCTCGAATATTACGATTGAACCGGGTCTCAGGGTCTTTTCTCCTTCAGCAGGTCGCGGATCTCGGTCAGCAGCTTTTCTTCTTTTGTCGGTTCCGGCGCTGCCGCTGGTTCCTGTTTCTTTTCCTTCAGGGAGTTGATCGTTTTTACCATTAAAAAAATGGCGAAGGCGATAATAAGGAACTCAAACACCATTTGTATGAAGTTGCCGTAGTTGACGGTGACCGCGGGAATTTCCTTTCCGGCTGCATCCATGCGCGCTTCGCGGATCATAACCTTAAGCTCCGTAAATTTTACTCCGCCGATCAGGTAGCCGATGGGAGGCATGATGATATCATTTACCAGCGAAGTCACTATCTTTCCAAATGCTCCTCCTATAATGACACCGACTGCGAGATCGATGACATTTCCTCTCATGGCGAACGCCTTAAATTCTTTGATAAAACTCATACGCTTTTCAAAATCTGGTTTAATGTTAGATCAATATCGGCACAAATAAATAAAAAGCCCATAAGCATTATACCTATGGGCTTTAAAATTAATTCACCAAAAACAATGCTCTAATATATAACCTTTGAAGAATGCCAGTTGTTAAAAAGCGATAAACCGGGAAAAGTGTTCAAAAAAATCGAAATTGTTAAAAATCGTACATATCACATCCATAGGTCATTAAATAGTTTCACTTCGCGTAGAGCTTAGGCTGTTTATTTTATAACCTGCTTTGATAAGGAACTGATTCTGTTCCGTCCGGCGACGGTAACCTTACGTAAAAGTAAGCAAATCCTATAAACTCCGGCCTATGAACTCGAAACTGCGGATCATTTTAATTCTTGTGGTAATTCTTCATCTCATCATTGCGGAAGCGGTGGCACAGGACAGCCTGAAAGGTGTTGTGAAATACAGAACCGCAGAACCGCTTCCGTATGTAACGGTAAAAAGCAACAGCTCCGGCGAAGCTGTAAACAGGGGCGCTGTGACGGATCTTAACGGAGAATATCTTATCGGGGATATTAAGGAGGGGAAATATACTTTGACTATCATGTATGCCGGGTTCAGGAAGGTTGTCCGCAAAAATATTTGTCAAAGAAGGAAAGATCGCTTTCCTGAAATTTGTGCTTAAGCCAAGCCCAATGGTGCTTAGAACTGTTTAGATCTGATATGACAAGGGTGCTCATATATGATAACGTAATTGATATTGCGCGTCGCACGCACGGAGAAGATGAGAAATGCTATCGCGCGGAATTCATCCAGCTGCTAAAGACCACCTTGACCTTAAGGTGAAAGAGCGGGACACCGGCTTCCTTTGCCCCGTAAGGCGGAGGAAGCAGGAACCGTCCCGGATACAGGTTTCGTTTTTGGTGAATGTGTAAAAGCGAAGGGAGGACCGTAATGGCCTCCCTTCGCTGCTTTACTATGTCTGCCTTCCTTTTTAGCCTAGTCGTACACTTCGTACACCTGGTTGTTGTGCACGAACCGTACATTTCTTCCGAGCGCCAGGTATTGCGAAATGCCCGGAGTGTTATTCGCCATGTCGAAGTACTCCTTGCTGGCGAATTGCACGCGGTTCACTTTATAGTTCGCCGATTTCTGTATGTCTACATCCACCCATTCTTCTCCTACCTGGTACATGGCCCGGCCGTTCACGTTGCGCGTTTCTTTTGCAAGATCGCGGTCGTTGCCCTGGCTGTCACGGTACATGGTCTTGTTTTTCGTAACGCTTTTTTCCAGGTTGCCGGCGTAGTTGTATCCCTGCACTTCGGTGCTGCTTCTTACGCTTCCCTCGCCGCCGGACGATTTCAGATCGTCGAGCTGCTTCTTCTGCCCGGTCATGAACTCGTTCACCTTTCCGTTCATCCGCGGTGCGAACAATTGCTGATCGGATGTGATGTTGCGGTTCTCCGTGCGGATCTGCTCATCTTCCAGTATCAGGTAGCTGGTGTATGGAGTAATGATGCCGTACTCGCGCGACAACGTCACGATCTCATCCTTTATCTCCTGTGTTTCGCCGTGCAGGCGGATCTGGTCGAGCAGGAAACCTACATTCCGCGTGGCCCACAGCGGCGCAATGAAATCATGCCGTGCAGAAACATCGCCCAGCACCACATCGTACGTAAATTTTTTTATCTCTCCGTTCACTTTTCCTTCCACGATCATCTGTGTTTTTCCCGGCTTGCGGTAGCGGCCGAAAAGCGTAATGGAAGAGCCGCGGAAAAGATCGGGGATGGCCTTGGGAAATATTTTGAACTCGTTCGGCTCGTCGGCAAAACGTACCGTAACGTCGGACAGCACCGGCGAGCTTACTTTGGTGAAGAAGTCCGAGACCTTGACCTCGATGTCTTCTTCCGGCATGACGTACGTGCGGTAGCCGTGCGTGGCGTCGGTAAGCTTGTCCAGGAGTTTTGTGTTGAGATCGTAACCTACGCCGAATGTAAAGATGCGCTGGTTGCCCGTGTTCAACCCGCCGATCTTTTTCAGCAGGCGCTCTTCATCAGTCTCGCCGATGGTCGGTTTTCCATCTGTGATAAAAATGATCATTGAAGGCCGGTCGCCTGCAGGCGGCTCTTTCAGGGCTAAGCGGAAAGCATCGTCCATATTGGTTCCGCCAATGGCTTTGAGGCCTGTAATGAAATCGAGCGCTTCTTTTTTGGTCTCCCCGGTGTAAGGCATCCTTTTGCCAAACAGCGCCTGCGCTTCGGTGGAAAAGCGGATCAGCTCGAAGCGGTCGCCGGGATTCAGGTTCTCTACGCAAAAGCGTAACGCGTTCCTCGCCTGGTCCATTTTTTCGCCGACCATACTTCCCGAAACGTCGAGCACGAGCGTAACATCCTTCGCCATCACAACTTTTTCATCGATGAAGCCGGGACTGATATCGGCAAAGAAAAATCCTTCCGAACCTTGTTCTTTATACGTCAGGAAACTTGTGCCCAGCATGGATGTGGCCGTGCTGCCGTACAACCTGAAATCCATATCCGGGCTCACGGCGTTGGATTCGTAAACGATCTTCGCCGTGCGGTCGTCTTTCCTGTTAATGTCTATCTCGTGCGTTGGCGAGTACAGTGTTTTCAGCGGAGCGGATGCCTGCACGTCCACCTGTATCAGCACATTCTGCAAAGGAGCTGCGGAATATTTTTTTGTGTTGAGCGGGAAGAGGTACTCGTACGTTCCGTTATCTTTTGTCAGCAGCTCGGTGTACGTAATGCTGATCCGTTTTTCCGAGTTCGGCTCGATAGGGAAGATGCGGAGCCGGAAGAGATCCTGCCCGGAGTATTCCAGCAGCGCCGGGTCTTTCATGCGGCGGACAATATCTTCGTAGATCTGCCGCGCTTTGGTCGCATCCATCATTTCGGCCTGCATCATCACCCCGTTTATTTCCATCCGGAAATCTTTGATCACGCTTCCTTTCGGAATGGGAAACATAAAGTATCCTTCCAGCCGCTGGCCGGTGGTGTTATAAAAGACCTGCTCTACGGATGTTACCGCCACCTGGTCCTGTACGGTGGTCTGCACCTTCAGCGACCGGCATTCCAGCGTGTACAGCTTCCGGCCGTCCTGCGGATTGGTGTTGCTCTGCGGCACGCCCTGCTGCTCCACGATAATGAACCCGCCCGCTGTAAGCTGAACAGGCAGAAGCGCCAGCATCAAAAATTTCAGGATCGTTCTCATAATTATTTTTTTTAGGACAGTCTTCCGGTGCGGGGCAAAGCCATTACAGCTTCGTCCCGCCGGAAGACACCATCCAGATTTTTTTACTCGAAAGTGTAGTTCTTTTTTTCTGCGATCTCGTGAACGGAGTTTTTCATAGCATTACCGAGGTTGTCAGTTCCGCCCAGCTCTTTTTCCTTTTCGGCAATGAACTCTGTGCGTTTTTTATTGAGCTCGCTGATGCGGTTCTGTATCTCTTCGCGTTCTTTTTTCTTCGCGCCGATATAATTTTTCTGTTCTTCTTCCGTCATGTTCTGCATCTCTTTCGGCAGCTCGTCTTTCTTTACATCCTTCAGGTCGAAGCTTTCCTGCTCTGTAGCATCCACAAGGTCCCACCCGGTTGCCTTATACATGCCGGAGCTCTTGCTGGCCACCCGGTTTACCAGGTTGGATTTACCATAAGCCCCCGCATTCTGATCCTGTTCGCGCTGGTTGTCGCGGTATCTTTCCCCGTTCTCTCCGTAAGCTACGTAGGTCTCATTAAGCTTGTCGTTCAGCTTCACCAGCTCTTCATCCCATGGAGTTTCTATGTACACCGTGGACTGGTTCTGATCGATGTTGAAGTATTTTCCGTCAGCGAGGTCGGAGCCGTCTTTCCACAGACTGTTGATGCCTTCCTGTGATCCGCCGCAGTAAATGGTGTTCACTACGATTCCTTTGGTAATGGCGGTCTTGCATGCCGACTGGTACGTTACCGTTCCCTGGTTGAAAGGCTCGTTACCTGCAATGTATATCATTTTCAGGTCGCTTCCGGAGTTCGTCCAGCTCAGTTCCGATACGGCTTTGTCGATCACCTGGCCGCAGTATTCCGAGCCTCCGTTGGTGCGCAGCTTAAAGAGCTCTTCCGACAGCTTGTCCAGGTCGGCGGTAAAAGGCAGCACCTGCCGGATATATCCCTGGTTATGCGGAAGCCCGTCGTTGCCATATTCATACAGCGCGATCTCCAGCGCAGGCTGTACACCCGAATAACGCGCGGTCGCAAGCTCGTTCACGATCTGCCACAACTGTGATTTGGTCTGTTCGATGAGGCCGTCCATACTGCTGCTGGTGTCGAGGAGAAGCGCCACCTGTATCTTCGTCTGCACGGGCAGGCATATCTTTCGGGAGGAGTGGTCCGTCGCTGCGGGAATTTTGTTAGCGTCGGAGGTAGAGCCTAATGAGATGCCGAGCATAAAGATCCCGGCGGCAAGTTGCGTTTTCATGACGTTGCGATTTGGTTACGGAAAGATGGTACACGTAAAAAAGCATTCGGTTCACCGGGAAAGAAAAAAAAGGCAACGCGGGAACAGATAACTTTTCTATTTTCTCTTTTATTTCGGACTTTTGAGCAAAATCACATTATGAAAAACCAGGTCTTTGCAATGTTTTGTCTCTTTCTTGCCGTAGCCTGCACGCCTTCAGCGGAACAAAAGAGAAAGAAGGAAGAAGCTCAGCTGGAAAAAATGGCCGGCGATGTGATGGTCATCCATGACCGGGTGATGCCGAAGACGGGAACGATCTTCAAGCTCCGGAAAAAGCTGATGGAACTGGAACAGGCTACCGCCGATTCAATCGCGGCAAAAGAAATGCGCGACGCCGCCTTCGCGCTGGAGGAGGCTGACGACGCCATGATGGACTGGATGCACAAATACACCGCGCCGGACGAATCGCTGCCGTTCGAAGAGCGAAAAGCACATTATAAGAACGAGGAAAAGAAAATACTCGATGTAGAGGAAATGACGAACAGCAGCATCGGCAAAGCAAACGCTTTAATTGAAAAATATGGGAAGAACTGAATTACTGGCCGTGGGATTGATAGCGGCGCTGACCGCCTGCGGGCCTTCTGCCGTAAAGGAAAAGGAAAAAGCTCCTGTGCGCCTGCCGCTGCTGGGCGAACCGGCCATCGTGTCTGTAGAAGTGAACGGGCAATATGTTCCCGATACCGTTTATCCGAAAATTCCCGGCTTTACTTTTACGGACCAGGAAGGCGATACCATTACGGCTAAAACATTCGATAACAAAGTATACGTAGCTGATTTTTTCTTTACGACCTGTCCTACCATCTGCCCGGTAATGAAATCGCAGCTGCTGCGGGTGTACGAGGCTTTCGCGAAAGACGACCGCGTGCTGATCCTGAGCCATTCGATCGATCCGGAGCACGATTCGGTAGCTGTGCTGAAAGATTACGCAGAGCGGCTGCAGGTGTCGGCAGACAAATGGCATTTCGTGACCGGCGAGAAAGATTCCATCTATTCCATTGCCGAACATTATATGGTGAGCGCTGACGAAGATCCTACCGCTCCCGGAGGATATATTCACAGCGGCGCATTCGTGCTGATCGATGCGCAAAAACATATCCGCGGGTATTACGACGGCACCAAGCCGGAAGATGTAGACCAGCTGATCCGCGATATACCGGTATTGCTCGATGAACAGGGCGGGCGTTAAAATACTGCTGCAGGTGCTGCTGCCTGTGCTTGCCATTGTTGCCATCCTGCTGGTGTACCGCTCCGCGGGCCGGCGGCAGCGCAACGAGGGCAGGGCAGTGTACGAAAAGCATTGCGCGAATTGCCACGGAAGCAGGGGAGAGGGCCTGCGCCAGCTGATACCACCGCTGAACGATCCGCGCTCGCTTGAGTTCCGGAACCTGGTCTGCACGATACGGTACGGAAGATCGGGACCAGTAACCATAAACGGAAAGGTCTACAACCAGCCGATGCCCTCCAATTTCAAGCTGGAGAACGACGAGATCACGGCGGTGATCAATTTCATTTATAACGATCTGAACAGCCTTTCGAAGCGCGTGTCGTTACCGCAGGTGAATGCTGCGCTGGAAACCTGCAGAAAATAATTATCTGGCTCATAATCATCGTTCTAGTCGTTTTGCATCTCTAATATTAAGAAATTGTTAAGCCAGGATGAAAATAATATTACCAAAAAGCTAACTTTGAAATAACGCCTGCGTATAACAACCATATAACAGGAGCGCTATGAAAAGATTGATGTTTGTTTTTGCACTGCTGATACCGGTAATGGCCGGAGCGCAGAATTTTGTGAACAGCAAATATGATAATGAAGGCCGGCTTACGGCGACCTATACCGGCACGGACCGAAACAATTACAGCTTTACCAGGTTTCACGAAAACGGTGTGAAAAAAGAGACCGGCGTCTTCAGGGAAGGAGTGAAGCACGGCGTGTGGAAATCATGGAATGAGAACGGAGAGCTGCAGGCGAGCGCAAGATACCGCCACGGTATGAAAACCGGGAAATGGACCATCTATAACGGCGACGACAAACAGGTGTTCCATATCAGCTTTGAGAAAGACCTGATAAAGACAGCGACCCGCAAGGACTCGCACGGAAATATTCTGGCTAACCGGTAGTAATAGTATTACCGAAGCCTTCCATAACGATCCCCGCAAGACTCACCTTTTGTGGGGATTTTTTATTGTAATTGGTCCTTTCCCATTTCCCGTTGCAGAAGTTTATATAACATTGCGCCATGAAACGGAAAAAGATCGGCGGGTGGATAGGCCTGGGGCTGCTGTCCGTTCTGCTGGGCATGCAGCTGATCAGGCCGGTGAAGAATGCCGGGGAGGCAACGGGTGCAAACGACATTACACGGGTAATACCGACTTCTGGGGGAGTGCAGCAGGTGCTTGCCGCATCTTGCTACGACTGCCACTCCAACCATACCGAATATCCCTGGTATACGGAAGTGATGCCGGTGGGCTGGTGGATCGGCCATCATGTGGAAGAAGGAAAGGAAGAGCTGAACTTTACCGAAGCGGGTTCATACGCCGTGAAAAAGCTGGATCATAAACTGGAAGAAATAGAAGAAGAAGTACGGGAAGGGAAAATGCCGCCGTCCGACTATACCCGCATCCACGAAGGAGCGAAGCTTACAGGAGAGCAGAAGCAGCTGCTGTATGATTGGGTGAAGGAGGGACGGGAGGTTTTGAGGAATTAGTAGTGAGTCTTGAGTAGTGAGTCCTGAGATAGTACGAGAGCATTTTTGGTTACCAGTCTCATCCGCCGAAGCCGTAGGCGTAGGAGGGTTATCCGCCAAAGCGAAGCGGAGGCGGACGTCCAGCTTCCAATGTCCAACCTCCAGCTTCCAATAAAAGTGTCGCCCCTACAGGGCTTGAATAAAAAATTGCCTATATTTTTCTACCAGACTTTCGCTTATCCGGAGCTATCAAAATACCGCTCCTACGGAGCTTGAAGCAGCTTATCCCCCAAAGCGGTACCGAAGGCGGGTCCTTTTATCCGATGTCCTTTTGTCCCACGTCCAGCTTCCAGCATCCAGCTCCCAGCATCCAAAACTAATTTCCTATCTTTGCCGAAATTTACACCATGAAAAAACTTTTTGTATTCATACCTGCTTTCGCATTGCTGGCCGCCTGCGGCAGCAAAGGTAAGACCGATACGCCATCCGGACAGGACACTGCCGTTACCACAGGACAGATCTTTGGCGACACGATCACCGAGGAAGGGGCCATTAACGGCAAAGAGCTGCTGGCTATGATGAGCAGCAAAGATTCCGCGAATGTAAAAGTATCGGCTACCATCAGCGAAGTGTGCCAGAAAAAAGGCTGCTGGATGGATGTGAGCCTGGCTGACGGAAGAGCGATGACCGTACGCTTTAAGGATTACAGCTTTTTTGTGCCGAAGGATGCAGGTGGAAAGACCGCCGTATTCGAAGGAATTGTACGCCGCGAGGTGGAAAGCGTGGAATGGCTGAAGCACAAGGCGGAAGACGCCGGCAAGACGAAAGAAGAAATAGACGCCATCACACAGGCTGACACAACGCTTAGCTTCGAAGCTTCGGGCGTGATCATCAAATAAGAAAGAACTTATAAAAGAAGAGCCATCTTTCACGGGATGGCTTTTTTATTTCCGGAAAATTTTACCGCGTCAGCTCTTGCGGATCATTTTTAGCACGCGGAACCCGTGCGCGCCGCTGATCTGCACGAAGTACATTCCCGCTGGAAATTTTCCCGCATCGATCTGTATGCTTCCACCGTTGCAAGACGTGCTCCATAAGCTTTTTCCGTTCATGTCCACGATGCTGACGTTTACCGGCCCCGTTATATTTTTCAGGTCAAGCGTAGCTGTTCCCGAAACAGGATTGGGATATAATCCCGCCGGCAATTCCGGCGCCGCTCCGTTCAGGCCGGCAAATCCCGTAGGTATGGCCAGCGCTGCGATCGAAGCAATGGAAAGCTTTGCCATCTTTTCGTAATACGACAGGTTGAAATAGGTGATGCTGTCGCTGGCGGTATGGTAGTGCGGGTTCGGATCGTTGTCCCAGTCCTGGATGATGAGCGCCGCGCTGAATCCGTTGTTCCAGAAAGAAGCGTGGTCGCTGTACGTCGCGCCCGGGTTGTTCAGCTCCAGGTCAAGCCCGATATTGTACGTTGTGTTGATGGAAAATATCGTATCGCCGAGCGCTTCGGAATCAGCTACAGGTCTTACGTGAATGCGCGCCACGCTGTCGTTGTCGCCGTCCCAGGCGATCGCGTCCATGTTGAGCACGCCGAGCAGCGTATCGTTCTGGTTGTTCGAATTTACTGCGTACGCCGTGCTTCCAAGCAATCCCTGCTCTTCTTCGTCCCATACGGCGTAAATGATGGTGTGCTCGAACGAGTAGTGCGAGAGCACGCGCGCTGCTTCCAGCACAGCTCCCACGCCGCTTCCGTCGTCGTCAGCAGCAGGAGCGACAGCGGATGTAGGCATCCCGTCGTAATGTGCGCAGATGATGAAGAACCGCTCCGGATGCACCGTTCCGGGCTGTATGGCGAGCACGTTCTTTCCTGCTGAGCCGAAGAGAAAAGAATCAGTCTGCAGCCCGAACGAAGCGAGCTTCTGCATCAGGTAACGGTAAGCCAGCTCATTGCCGGGTTGCAGCCGGTGGCGCGAATAGATCGTATCGGTAACGCCGTTTACGGTAACTCCGCGCATGCCCGAAATTTCTTCCACATAATACACGAGACTGTCCGTTCGTATATCAGAAAGAATGGATGAAATGACAGGATGTTGCCCGTAAGCGGATGCGGACAACGGCAACAGGAAAAGCAGGATGCGCAAGTGTTTCAGCATGTTTTTTAGAACTTAGAATCCAGATCTTAGACTTTAGATATTAGTTTTTAGAAATTGTGCCTAGATAACGGAACCTATATTTTGTTCGCACTGATCCAGTCTCCAGAGTCCAGAGTCCAGAGTCCAGAGTCCAGAGTCCAGCGTCCCTTTCTAAAACTGAAAATAAATAAACGTCTGCAGCTCCGAAGATATCGACTGAAAGATAAGGAACACGGCGATCACGACAATGGCCACCTGCCCGTAAACGGGAGTCTGGATGAACACATTGCGGTACCATTCCTTTACCTTTACCGGCAGCAGGTGAATGACCATAGCCACGGTGAATACGATAAATACTTCCCAGTGGTTGCCGAGGATCTTCACGATGGCGTTGCCGTCCCAGTTGCCCGTGAGCTGCTTCCACATGCGGTCCACGGTTTCCATTCCGTTGCCGGTATTCTTGCGGTCGCCTGCGCGGAAGAAAAGACGTGTGAACGAAATGAAGAGGAACGTGATCGTTATTTTCCACGTATTTACGATCCATGAAGTGCTTTGTTCGTAAGGCGACACTTTTCTCCAGAACTTATAGACCACCAGCGCCGCGCCGTTGAGCGCTCCCCATATCACGAAGTTCCAGCTTGCGCCGTGCCAGAGGCCGCCCAGCACCATGGTGATCATAAGGTTGATGTTAGTGATGATGGCTTTGCGCACCGGCAGGAAGATCCAGGCCAGGATGCCAAGCACAAGAGCCACGCTTCCCGCGATGATGGCGAACAGCCCCGGATCGTCGGAAATGAGAATGACGAAGCCGATAATGATGAACGACCAGAAGAACGTTCCGAACGTTCCTTTTTTATTTCCGCCGAGCGGGATGTACAGGTAATCTTTCAGCCAGTTGGAGAGCGACATGTGCCAGCGTCTCCAGAACTCTGCAACGTTCTTCGCCTTGTACGGCGAGTTGAAGTTCATGGGCAGGCGGAAGCCCATCAGCAGCGATACGCCGATAGCGATGTCCGTATATCCCGAGAAATCCGCGTACACCTGCACGGAGTAGAACAGCAGCGCCCATAACACGCCGAAGCCCGTGTAGTTCTCGGGGTAGTCGAACACGCGGTCGATGAAGTTCACCGCCAGGTAATCGCCGATCACCAGCTTTTTAATAAGCCCGTTTAGGATCCAGAAGATCGCAAGCCCGAACTCGTAGCGCGTAAGCTTATACTTTTCGTAGATCTGCGGCACAAACTCGTTCGCTTTTACGATAGGGCCCGCCACGAGCTGCGGGAAGTACGAAACGTAAAACCCGAAATCGAGGATATTGCGCACGGCGCGGATCTCCTTTCGGTACACTTCCACCGAGTAGCTGATGCTCTGGAACGTAAAGAACGAAACACCTACAGGCAGAAGGATGTCCCATACATCGAAGCCTGTGTGAAAAGACTCATTGCTCCAGTGAGCGAGGAAATTGAAGACCTTGTAATCGGTATGAAATACTTTATTGTAAGCATCCGTGAAGAAGAACGCGTACTTGAAATAAATGAGGTTGGCAAGGTTGATAAAGATGCTGGAGCCGACAAGCGCCTTTCGTTTCCATTGCTTCTCCGTTTTTTCGAGCGAGATGCCGATGAAGTAATCGAGCAGGGTGGCGAAGATGAGCAGCAGGAAGAACATTCCGCTGGTCTTCCAGTAAAAGAAAATGCTGACGGCGAAAAGAAATGTGCTTCGGGCCACGCGCCGCTGATGGAGCATGGAGAAGATGCACATTACGAAGGCGAAGAAGACCCAGAAATAGAATTCGGTAAAGATCAGCGGATGCCCGGGATGAAACCCGAAAATTTCCTTAAGGTACTCGTTGAACATAGATCAGGTCAGGGTTCTGTAGTTATTTTCCGGAATGATATTTTTTGACCATGTGATTTTCATAGCTCTTTAAAATAGCGTTGAACATCAGGTCTCCCATTATCTTATATCCGGCGGTTGTAAAATGCACTTTGTCTCTTTTGGCAAGCCCGTTGTTTTCCCAGACGGCCATGGAGCTGAGCCCGCCCATTATGGAAAAGAAATCCCATACGCCGAGGTTCATTTCAGCAGCCATGGAGAACATGGAAGCCTTTACGATGGTACCGTTCTGGTTCACGTAATATCTTCGCTTGTATCTGCGGAAGCTGTCATTGTTGGTCATGAAAACGATGGCACAACCGGGCGACGCCTTACGGATCTTTTCGATCAGCTTGCTGTAGTTCAGCTCGAAGTAATCGTCCTCGAATCCCTTTCCGGCAGCGTCGTTGATGCCGATGCCCAGCAGGACCAGGTCGGGCTCTATTTCCGCAAGATGCTGCTCGAAGAGCTGGCAGCGGAGATACGAGGTGGTGCTGGCGCCGTTCACTCCGATGGCGTGATAGGTAACCCCGGGATCGTTGTTCTCAAGCTGGATGCCGTACAATGTGTACCCGCGCTGCAGGCTGTCCGTACGGCGGAAAAGAAGCTGCACACTGCTGTGGTGCTGTTTGAAGTAAATATCGGTAATGCCTTTGGTAAAATCGCTTACCACGCGGTATTGCGAAGTGTCCATCGAGCCGACGAGAACGCCGAGCTGCAGTGAATCGTTCTTGTGAAAGATGCGCACGCGATTGAAATCGTAAGCCTGGTAGTAATCGGTCTTCAGGTTAATATTGATTGACGCAGTGGTATCGTATGTGGTCACCGACATTCCCGTGAGACCGAGGATGCAGCCTTCTTCCCTGCGTGTGTTCCTGCAGTTGGTCCATTGCCCGGTGTGTGTCACCACGTAATTGTACGGGTTGTTGGTGCCCGCCACGCGGAACGGAAATACGAGCCCGCGGCTTCCCTTGTTGCCGGGATAAAAGGTCTGGAGCCGTTCGCGCAGCCTTCCGGAAACGATGTCGGCCTGCACGTGCGATCCGCCCAGGTGCACCACGTTGATCTTTCCCTTGCCCTGGTACATAAGGTTGTCGAGCTTGTCGAAGAAGCGCTCCATGTCGCTGCTGTCGCCGGGAAAGGAAAGGCGGTTCAGATCGTACCGTATGAAATCGTATTGTTTTATCTCGTAGGGATAATCCTGCGCCGTAGCCCTGCCGCACCAACCGGCGACCAGGAGAAGAAGGATATGTAAACGGATGCTCAACGGAGTTTGATTCAGGGCGTAAAAATCAGCATTTTATTGATATGTATTTCCCCCGTTTATCTGATCGATCCGTTTTTGAAGGCGGTATTCGTTGTAATCGTTTATAAGCGCCTCGTAGAAAAGCTCGGAGACCCGCTGGGCACCTTTGGTGGTGAAGTGGATATAATCTTTTCCGGCCAGCCCCTGGTTCACCCAGCTTGGCATCGAATTCACCCCGCCCATCACTTCGAACATGTCCCAGTACGTTCCGCCGGCGTTAAAGGTCGCTTTCTTCAGTGCATCGCGCACATTGGTGATGTAAGGATACGATTGCATTTTGCCGTCGATCTTTTTCGACATGTCCGCCAGCCCGATCACCAGGATGGCCGCATCCGGCTTGATCCGCTTCAGGTAGCGTATCTGCTCGAGGAATTTCTCTCCGTAATCGGCCGCGTTTTTCTCCCCCTGGATAGAAGGCATCATGTTTCCTCCGAACTCCATGATGATGAGCTTCACGTTCATCAGGTCGTACGATTGTTTGAGCACGGCGGAGTCTACGCGGGTGAAGATCGTCCCGGAGCATCCCCGCATGGGCATGTTGTCTACCGCCACGCCCGTTTTTCCGTCCAGCGCTATCCCGTATATCTCGGGAGTGCCGCCCCCGCTGAAGCTGATCGAAATGCTTTTGGGAAAGGTATCGAGGCTCCATTCCATCAGCTGTACCTTATGGCCGGCTTCCAGCCTTCGTTCGCCGTACGATCTTCCGTCTGCCGTAAGTCTGCCGATAAAGGTAGATTCTGTATTTCCCACCAGCACGCGCACACGCCGGATGTTCTTCGCGCGGTCGTAAGCCAGCGGGCTTGTGCCGAATGTAACGGTGCCGCCGCCTTCCGAAAGCTGGCAGAAGTTGAGCATCATGCCGTAGCGCGAATGATCTGCGCGCAGCGATTTATCGAAGCCCCAGCAGGCGTAACGCGTCCATCCGCCGGAGTTTTCCTGGCGCACCGCCGTCGAAGAGATCACCTGCATCGGTGGCTGCAACCCGGGTCCCATTCCGCCGAACCTTGCCTGGAGCTGCTCGCGCACGTAACCGGTGATCCGGTCCATTTCGATCTGCGAATCGCCGTAATGAAGGATGCGCAGCGACTTGCCTTCCACTTCTACTTTTTCGAGCGCTTCGAAGAAAGGATATAATACTTTTTTATCGTCTTTCGGGTAATTGAGGCGGGCCGGGTTGGTGCGCGATATCTCCTTGAATGCGGCCAGGCTGTCTTCGAGGGAATTCAGCTCCTTCAGAAGCGTGGTATCCATCTTCCGGTTCAGGATGTTGTCGATATCGGCGTATTGTACGGTGTCGAGAGTAAAGAGTCCCTTAAGGGTTGGAAATTTAAGCCGGATATTTTCGGTTAGCCGGATGCCGTCTTTTGGAAAGATCCAGGCGATAATCCCGAGAGGAACGAAGCATACCAGTATGAAAGCCAGCACCTTCGAGGGTTTTATCCTGTCCATAGTTTTCTTCTGCTGGCTTAGCCCTTTTTGATTTTAAGCAGTTGCCCCGGGTGGATGAGGTTTCCGCTGAGTTTGTTGTTTTTACGTATATCTTCTTCGGAAACGTTGAACTTTGTAGCGATGCGCCATACGGAATCGCCGGTGCGCACGCGGTAGGTCACCCATCCGCCGGAAGTTTTGGTAGTCTTTTGTGTTGGCGGGGCCGTTAAAACGGGGGTATTGTTTTCTGTGGTGGTATTACCGGTATTTACGGTAGCGTCTTTGGTATTGCCCCCCGAGTTTTCCGTCACAGGAGCGCTTACGGTCACAGGCACGGTTATTTTTACTTTTTTCTGGATCACCAGCTTCTGCCCGCTGTAGATCAGATCGCCCTTCAGATGGTTCCACGATTTGATATCTGAAACGGTCACATGATATTTTTCGGCGATGCGCCCCAGGTTATCGCCTTTTACCACCTTATAATAAAGCTTCTCTATCGAATTGGTCGTCGTGGTCGTGCTGCCGGTCTTTACCGTGGTCGGCCCGGAAGTCGTTACCGGTGTATTTACCTTGTTCGGGTTGTCGTCGAAATAATAGTTGCGGCTTATGTCCACGTTTCCGGAAACATACTGTGCCAGCGGAAGGGTATCTTTTATCGCTTCGTACCTGGAAGCCAGGTTCTCCGGTAAGCTGATCCGTGTTCCGGCGGGGATCACATTTCCGCGGAACAGGGGATTCAACCGGCGAAGCTCTGTTTCGGTCATGCCCAGGCGGCTGGAAAGGTCGGCTATGTCCATGTTTTTCGTTACATCGAACGACTTGCAGGTAACCGGTCTGGAAGGCGATTTTTTCTGAAGATCGTAGTCGGTGTAATAATTCACAAGATAAGCGGCGGCAACGAACTCGATGAAGTCGTATTTGCCCGGATCGTCGATATTACGAAAGATCTTCCAGAACTCTTTATTGGTCTCTGCGCGGCCGATCGCGGCATTCACGTCAGACGGGCTGGATACGAAAGCCAGCAGCGCCAACGCCCAGTTATGGTACATGGCGTTGAGGTCGTACAGGTAGCGGATCGCTACAGTAGTGGATTTTCGTACATCGCGCCGTTCGTCGACGTAGTTGTTCACGTTCAGGCCATACCTGCGCGCGGTGATATACTGCAGCTCCCACAGGCCTGATCCGCCGTCTTCGCTTACGTTCACGGGGTTAAGGTCCGAAAGCGCGACGGGAAGATATTTCAGTTCCATGGGCAGAGCCAGTTGGCCCAGCTCTTTTTCAATGAGGGGGAAGAACTCCTGCGTACGGGACAGCACATCCTCGGATGCGGTCCTGTTCTCGAACATCCGCTTGCGAATGGCTGCCTGCACATCTTCGTTCAGGTCCAGCGGAATGTTCTTCTCGATTTTTTTCAGCTTCCTGTAAAAGGTCGAATCCAGATCGACGGCGAAAGACGCCACCGGTCCGGCCAGCCATATAATACAGAGAAGCACTGCGTGGGATAATCTATTCATAACAACCAACCTCAATTAACCCTAAAAATAATTTAATTGCTCAAAATTCGTGCATTATTAGGAAAACAGGGGGATTTGCACGGATATTTATTAACTCGTTTTTCTTAATTACCTCTAAGATAGCACATTTTAATGAATCTTTTTCCAAAAAACTTCTAAAACCGGCCCTATAACGGCGGTCCACCGGGAATAAGCCACTGAATTTATGTGGATTCCATCTTTCATGAAAAGTTCCGGCCTGAGCTCCTTTTCGTTCAGCAATGTGCCGGTAATATCAATATAATGCAGAGAGCCAGGATGTTCAGTTATATATATCTCCACCAGCTCATTTGCCATCCGGATCTTCGGCCAGTAGAACCAGCTTCTGGGGGAAGGCTTCATAGAAACGTAGAACAGGTCCGATCCGGGCAGGTAAATGTTCCGGAGCGAATCCAGCTCGCGGAACGAAATGAGAACGTCTTCCGGGCGGGAATAATCCAGCGTCATATCGTTTTCGCCGCCATACAGCACAATCGCTCTGGGCCGGTACTTGTAAATGATTCGCGGAGCGTAATGAATGATCTCGGGCAGCGTTGAACCTCCGAACCCGCGGCGGATCACCGGCAGGGGTGCCATATCTTCTCTCAGGGTCTTCCAGCCGCGTATGGATGAGCTGCCTACGAAAAGGATCTGTCCCTGGGCGGGAAGGCTTGCGGAATCCTCGGTTTCGAACTTCAGTATCTGCTTTTCGAACCGTGTGATGACCCGGTTGACGGAATCGCGCAATGTGCTCACTTGTACGGCCGAGTCGGGAGTCCAGCAGCAGGCACGCTGCGCGTTGAGCGCAAAGGTCAGCGCCAATCCCGAAAAAGCCAGCAAAAATTTATGCATAGCTGTGGAACGAAAAAAAAGGTCTTTTATTGTCATGCCTAAAGACAAAAAAGCCCGCCGTCAGGTGAGAGGCGGGCTTTTTTGCTGTTATTTTACGTGCACCAGCTTATGCTGGTACAGCTTTCCGTCTATCTGTAAATTAAGCAGGTACACTCCGCTGGGGAGAGCTCCAGGCTGCCACTGGAAGGTATATTCTCCCGGTTCTATAGTGCCGTTGTAGATATTTCCGAGCTTCCGGCCGAGGATATCCTGCATATCGGCTGTAAGCTTTCCGGCGGCAGGCAAGGTCACCTTCACATTCACCACATCGGTGAATGGGTTCGGATATGCAGAGAACAGGATGCTGTTGCCCGGCTCGCCGATGCCTGTATTCTCGGATAATACGATCTGCTGCGTGGTCGTATCGCCGCAGCTTCCATTGCCGGCTATGTGGGTAACGGTATACGATCCGAATGCAGAATATGTATGCGTTGGGTTTTGCTGGGTGGAAGCGTTGCCGTCGCCGAAGTTCCACGACCAGCTTGTAGCCGTGGTGGCGCCGCTGGTAAAGGCGACCTGCAGTCCCGTTGGCGCAGCCGTAAAGCTGGCCAGGAGGTTGCCCACGGTAACGGAAACAGGTATGCGCGGGCTCACGCAATCTTCTCCCTGCACTTCCCAATCATAGAAATAGTAATAGTAACCTCCGCCTGCCGAAGAGCCGGTAATTTTTACCAGCCCGCCGATCTGGTACGGGAAGGTGGCGCCTGCGTTGTTACGGTACAGGTTCATTTCCGATCCGCCGATGCGGTATCCCGTGCCGGGAGCCACGTCGAAGTTCAGCGTGATGCGGCTTTGTCCCGATGGAATATTTATGAAGCGGGTATCTATCAGGTTCCCGGAATTATCCCATAACGTAACGGTGCGGTTGCCCGCTGCGGCTGAGTTCACCCAAACGGAATTGATGGTGAGCGGCTGCAGCACGTCAAATTCCATGTATTGTACGGAAGTGTTGTTATGGAACCCGCCTGTGCCGAACGAATTGTTCAGCGGGCCCACATGCTGTGTGGGAGAAGCTACTGCATTCTCCACGTAATATGTGGTGGTAGTGCTTATAACAGGCGTGGTGTAAGCGGTGCCGGAGAAGAACGGAACCGTTCCGCCGGGTGTGTTGTACCAGTTCACCATACCCGAAGCCGTGGCGGTGAGTATTACGCTCGCGGGCGTGCAGATGCCCTGGCTCAGGGCTACCGGCGCGTCCGGCCTGTCTACCGTAATGTAGTTGGTCTTGGTTATGCTGTTGTTCCCTATGTTGTTGCTCACGGTAAGCACAACGGTGTATACTCCGTCGTTCTGGTAAGTATGTGTCGGGTTCTGCGCGGTGGATGTATTTCCGTCGCCGAAGTTCCACAGCCAGCTGTTTGCGCCGTTGGTGGTCTGGTCCACGAAGTTGATGGTGCCATCGCAGGTTGTCAGCGATGTGGCATAGAATTCTGCGGCAGGCGGAGTGGTAGGCAGGTTGCAGGTCCAGTTCACGGTGAAGCCGGGTTCGGTCACACCGGGATCTGTAGACTGACGCAGTGTAATGGCCCCGCCGGTAGACGTGATGCTTCCTCCGTTGGGCAATGTCGTGCCGTCGTACTGACCGATCAGCGGACTGGTGATATTCGGCCCGTCATATACATACAGATAATCGTAACCCGCTTCGAAATCGAACTGGGTAAAGTTGAGTGTGATCGTAGCTGCGCCGGTTGGGGCAATGGTGATGATGGAATTGGTATTGTCCTGGTAATTTCCCGATGGTCCCCCGGAATCGTAGATCGTACCGGTGCAGGATGTCTGCAGCTGGTTGGTGCCGTCGGATGCGAGCGTTACCGCGCAGGGCAGGTTTGAATCGACCGTAATGTAAGCTGTCTGCGTTACGCTGTCGTTGCCGCAGGAGCCGCCGTATGCTACCAGCTTTACGGTATAGGTGCCGTAGTTGGTGTAGATATGCGTCGGGTTTATCGCTGTGCTGGTATTTCCATCGCCGAAGTACCAGAGGTACGATCCTGCATTGGTGCTGTTATTGGTAAAGGTTACCTGTGCGGGCGCCTGGCAGAAGGAAGTAGTAGGAGTCATAAATGCCGCATCCACGCCCACTACGAAGGGGCCGCCTACACCCACTGCATGCCATGCATTGGTGGTAGCTATCACTTCGTTGCTGCACGGACCGTACAGGTCGATAGCGGATTGGATCGCATAAAAGCGTGCATCGCTGTAATCCGAATTAGCGGTAAGATATACGGTGAGGTTACGGAAAGCGATCGCACGCGCTTTGGCTATGCCCTGTGCTGTTACGTTATAGGCGTTACCCAGGTCGTTGGTGCCGCTTCCGCCCTGCACGAGGCGATAGAACCAGTGGTTCTGCACACCGCTGTTGATGTGCACTCCGCCGTTATCTGCAGCACCGGTATACCAGTTGGTGCCGGTATAGGTATCGGGATCTCCGAAAGAATTCGGGTTGCTCATGCTGCGGATACCTGAGCCGCTGGTGGTCTCTTCACCGATCAGCCAGAGGTTGGCGCCGGTTGTGTTACGTGCCCAGTTGTCTATCGACACGCCGAAAATATCGGAGAACGATTCATTCAGCGCTCCCGATTCGTTCTGGTACACCAGCGAAGCGGTAAATTCCGTAAGGCCATGCGTGATCTCGTGTCCTGCAATATCTATCGATGTAAGCGGCGTGTCGAAAGATGAGCCGCCGTCGCCGTAAGTCATGCGGTTCCCGTCCCAGAACGCGTTGTCGTAAGCATTGTCGTAGTGCACATAATTGCGCAGCTTGAAGCCGTTCCCATCGATGCTGTTACGGCTGAAGATCGTCCAGTAGAAATCGTATGTCATCTCCGATCCCCAGTGCGCATCGGCAGCGTATTGGTCGAGCTGTGCATTCACATTGTTCCAGTTGTTGTCGGCGTCGGTAAAGTCTACGGACGCACCATAGCTGGTACCGGTATTCATGTTGTATGTTTCTATGCCGTTGCCTCGTCCTGCTTCACGCAGGCGGTAGGTGCTGCCGGTAAAGTCGGCCACAATGCCGCGGCTGCCGCTGAATGCGGTCTGCGCCGTACCGGGCGCGTCTACTGTATGAATGCGGTTGGTCTTCAGTATCACTTTTCCTGTCTGCGCATCCACGTATACCCACTGGCGCGACATCGGGGCGTGCGCATAGATATCCATCTTCCATGCCAGGCGGAAATTTCGATTGCTGTAATCTCCGTTCTCTGCCACGATCACCAGGCGCGGTTGCGGATAATATGTCGAGCCCTGGCTGCCGGTCAGGTATTTCAGCTCTTCCTCTTCCTGTACCAGTTCCCATTTGTAAACGCTTGCTCCCGTCTCGTCCATCGCCGACTGTATGGCCTGCTGCGATGTAATGGCGGGCGATACGGATACTGTTGCATCCGGATAATACTCTCCGTTCATCGATTCCACCATACCGTTGCGCGAATGGAAACGGTATTTCGCATATTCCACGGGCACGCCCTGGTGGTATTGCTGGTATTCTGCGTGTGTAAATCCGAGCGCATCAGTTTCGGTGCGCACCGGGAGCAGCTGGTCCTGCGCGGTCATCGACAGCGCTTTCCGCAGCCATCCGTTCAGCGCGTCGGCGTCTTTAGGTTGCGACAGCTGAATGAAGGCCGGGGCGGTGTTGCCATCTTTATATCGTATCAGCGATGTGCCGCCGAGCTTCCGGTCAGCGTCTGCACCGGTATAGATGCGCTGGCCAAAGCCCACGACCATACTCAGCATCAATCCTGAAAAAAGCAGGAGAAGTTTTTTCATTATTTTATACTTTATTAAATGTTAAGGGTAGACCGAAGCTAAGGATTTCGGTACGCATTAGCAAACCAGAAGAGGAAATATCCCTTACTCAAACAGGGAATGCTCCACCCAGAAGCGATAGGGCAGCAGCGCGTCCTCGCCGGCATAGTCCACGCCGATGCGCGGCCCGGTACGGATCTCTTTCTGTTGTATCTTTATATTCTCATCTTCTATCCAGATGGTATCTTCCAGCAGGCTTTCGCCCGATAGCCGGGTATGCATCCCCAGCGCCAGCGATACTTTGCCCGGACCTACCGTCAGGCCTTTTTTAAAAGCGGATGTTCCCCGGCGCTCATATATAAGCTCCGTGCCTTTGTGCGGAAATATGGCGCGCACCAGCACCGCATGCGGTATGCCTTCGATATTCGTTACTACATTAAACAGGTGGTGTATCCCGTAGCACAGGTAGATATAAGCCCGTCCGCCTTCGCCGTACATCACTTCGTTGCGTGCAGTGCGCCGTCCGCCGTATGCGTGCGATGCTTTATCGATCACGCCGTTATAGGCTTCCGTTTCAGTTATGATGCCTGCCGTAAGCTCGTCGCCGATGTTCGTCACCAGCACTTTCCCGATCAGGTCGCGGGCTACGTGCACAACATTTTCCTGCAGGTAATATTCATGGGGAAGCTTAGCCATAGGGAAATCAGTTTTAACCGATGAACAGCATTGTGCTCAGGATAAGAATAGCCCTCAGTGACCATCCCGCAGTGCGGATAATGTTCCACCGCACGATCTGGTCGCAGGTCTTCGGGTCAAAATTTTTGCTCAGCCGTTTCAGCAGCGGCTGTATCGCCTGGAAGGTGGCCAGGTGTATGATCAGCAGCAGAAATACCGATATGCCGTATACGGTGAACGACCGCTGCATCTGCGGTGTGATGTTCTGCCGGAACGTGTAGCTCAGCAACACTACGATAGAAGTAAATGCCTCGAGTGACATTATCGGGAACGACAATGTGGTCATCTTCAGCCGGTAGCTTTCGTAAAATGCCGGAAATCTCTCCGCACCGATATGTTTCAGCATAGGGTACATCACCACCTGCAGAAAACAGGTTATGCCGACGCAGATCAGCGTAGCGATGATATTTATTACAAAAGCTATGGATATCATAGAACCAAAGGTAGGAATTGGGGAATTAAAAATTAAAAATGAAAAATTAAAAAATGAAGCATGGTCCGGCTTTCTTCATCTAAATTTTGGTTTTCCTCAATCGGGGTTTGGATATCCCCAACTCAGCGGAGTTAACTCAATGCCCTTCAATATGATCGAATACTAAGTCAAAATGACGTTTTAATAAAATTTAAACATTTTAGTTGAGTTTTATCAATTTCGCCCTTACTTTTGCCTAAATTTTTTAATACCCCGATTTATGAGAAAATTAGCAATTAATTTCGTTGGACTGTTTGCAGTTAGTGCAATGATGTGGTCGTGTGCTACCGAGCCGGATAGCGACACACTGGCTGACGGCGACGTGAGAGTGAGCTACTCCGTACAGGTTGTACCGGTAGGTAATGTAGACAAAGGCCTGGATGGAGCTACAGTGACCATTCATGCGCAAGGCGAAACCAGGACCGAAACAGTAGGTGCCGATGGTATTGCCGTATTCGACAACATCCGCCCTGGTACTATCTCCGGTTATGTGAGCGCTTCCGGTTATGCCAGCATCAACTTCTCAGCCAACATTATGAAGACCAATGTTGACGCGAACACTGAAGATTTCGCTACTTCTACCGTTTACATGATCGCAACTAACTCCACCCTTACCGGCCGGATCTATGGCGACTATGACATGGATGGCGACGGAACTCTTTCCGACAACGGAAACTTCCAGGCCGTAGACCTGTATGTATCTTACAGCATCGGCTCTTACCCGATGGGTTCCGGTAACGGCGCTCTGAACAGCGTATCGCTGGATGTGGATACTTACGGTATCACCACAGGCACCAACGGAGAATTCACACTGGCCAACCTGCCTACTTCCGCTAACGGATATGTGTCTTCTTCTTACTGGATCGCTGACGTGATCCTTACCGATCCTGTTTCTGACTTCACCGTTATTTACAATATCGGTTCCAACAGTGTCTCCATGAATCCTGGTGTTACCACCAGCGCCGGCGACCTGCTTGCCAACTAAGAAAGATCTTTTTACTGTAAAGGAGAGCCGGGTAATACCGGCTTTTCTTTTTTTATGGAAACTCCTAATTTTGTTAAAAACCGATTATCATGGGTAAAGGAGACAAAAAATCAAAACGCGGGAAGATCGCCATCGGCTCGTACGGAGTTTCCCGCCGCCGCAGAAAGTATTCATCTGCTGCACCCGCAGCTTCCAGGGCCGCCGGAAATGAAAAAACGGATAAGCCGAAGGGAAGGAAGAAATAGTCTTTTCCTGGTACGTAGGCTCTAGTCCTTAGTCTTAGACAGGAATGAAATATCATAGCGGTCTAAGTTCTAAGTACTAACTAACTTGTATCTTTGATACATGAAAGCGTATCTCTCTAAACTGCGAAAAGACTATTCCCTGATGGGACTAGACGAAAAGAACATGGCCGCAGATCCCTTCCGGCAATTTGAGGAATGGCTGGTGGATGTAGCCAATGCCGGGCTGCCGGAGCCGAACGCCATGGTGCTTTCTACTGTCGACGCCAAAAGCCGCCCGCATAGCAGGGTAGTGCTGCTGCGCAATGTGGATGATGTCGGTTTCGTATTCTATACCAATTACGACAGTGAAAAAGGCCGGCAGCTGGAAGCCAATCCGCATGCTGCGCTCAATTTCTTCTGGGTAGGGCTGGAACGCCAGGTGCGCATAGAAGGCATGGTGCAGAAGATAGCGCTCACCGAATCCAATGAATATTTCCAGTCGAGGCCCCGCGGCAGCCAGATATCGTCGTGGGCATCCCCGCAAAGCCAGGTCATTGCCGACCGTGCGCAGCTCGAAAATAAAGTGAAGGAGCTCGAAGCCGAATTCAAGAATAAGGAGCTGATCGAACGGCCTCCGTTCTGGGGAGGATACCGGCTCGTGCCCACCATGATCGAATTCTGGCAGGGCCGCCCGAACCGTATGCACGACCGCATACGATATTCGTTGCAGGAAGATAAGGTCTGGAAGATAGAACGGCTCGCGCCCTGAGAATACCACATGAACCGGAAAGACGAATTACAGAAGATGATAGCTGAGGAGCCCGGCGACCCGTTCCTCCATTACGCGCTGGGGCTCGAGTACCTCGCGGAGCACAATTACCAGGAAGCCCTCCGCTGTCTGCAGCAAACCATACAGCACGATCCGGATTATACCGCCGCATATTACCAGCTCGGCATCATATTCCAGGTAATAGATATAGTAGACGTGGCCCGCGATTACTGGGAAAAAGGTAAGATTCTTGCGGAGAAGCAGAACGACCGGAAAACGGCGGGGGAGTTTGAGGAGATGCTGGAGGGGTTGGAAGAGTAGGGAAAATGGAAGTTGGATGTCGGGTAATCCACCGCCTGCGGTTTCGGCGAACAAGAAAGGACGCTGGAGGAAAAGACGCCGGACAATTCACCTTCCTGTTGGCTTCGGCGGATATCCTCCTACACCTGCGGCTGCGGCGGATATCCTCCTTCGCCTGCGGCGGATATCCTCCTACGCCTGCAGCTTCGGCGGATGAAACTGGTAACCAAAAAATGATCTCGCTACTCGCTACTATCAGGACTCAATGCTCAGGACTCACTACTGTTTCCTCACAAAAACCTCTTCAGCATCCACCGCATCAATCCCATTTTCGCCTTACTGTATGGCGCGTAACGCAGGAAGTTATCGAGCGGCTGTGACATCCGGTGCAGTACCGAACGCTTATGGCTGAACGTATCGAAGCTGAACTTACCGTGATATCCGCCCATGCCGCTGTTGCCCACGCCGCCGAACGGCATCTCGCCCGAGCTGATGTGCATCATGGTGTCGTTTTCCGTCACGCCGCCCGAAGAAGTGGAAGTGATGAACCGTTCGCGCACCGATGCGCTGCGCGAAAAGATATAGGCGGCAAGCGGCTTGTCGCGGTCGTTCACGAAGCGGATCACTTCTTCCAGGTCGCTGTATTCATATATGGGCAATATCGGCCCGAATATTTCTTCTGTCATTACCCGGCTGTCGTATGGCGCGTTCACCATCAGCGTAGGTTCTATCACAAGCTGCGCATCGTTGTACTTACCGCCGGATATGATCTCGCCGTTGTCCAGGTAGGTTTTCAGCCGGTCGTACTGCCGCTGGTTTATGATGCGCCCGATAGATCCGCTTTCCAACGGCTCGGAGCCGTATAAGGAAGTGATCGCCTCCTTCATGGCGGCAATGAATTTATCTTTTACATCGCGGTGCACAAACAGGTAATCGGGCGCGATGCAGGTTTGTCCCTGGTTCACGAATTTTCCCCATACGATGCGTTTGGCGGCAGTACGCACGCTCACATTCTTATCCACCACGCACGGGCTTTTTCCGCCCAGCTCGAGGGTAACGGGAGTAAGGTGTTTTGCGGCCGCCTGGTAGATGATCCGGCCAATCTCTGTACCGCCGGTAAAGAAAATATAGTCCCATTTTTCGGCGAGCAGCTGCTGGTTGGTTTCCACCCCGCCTTCCACCACATGCAGGTAGCCGGCATCGAAATTATTGTTGATGAGATCGCAAAGCAACGCAGAAGTATGCGGTGCATGTTCCGAAGGTTTCAGCACCACGCAGTTTCCCGCCGACATGGCACCGGCGATAGGCGATATGGACAGCAGCAGCGGGTAGTTCCACGGGGCGATCACCAGCACATTTCCGTACGGCTCGGAATAGATCCTGCTCGTGCCCGGAGTGTGGAACAACGAAGTTTTTACATATTCCGGCCGGCTCCATTCGCGGGTATGGCGTATGAGATGCTTCAGGTCGGAATACACCGGCCCCAGCTCTACAGACAGCGATTCGTACGGATGACGGCCCAGATCTTTATGCAGCGCTTCCGTTATCCTTTCCTCATGCTGATGGATGAGCGAGTATAATTTTTTCAGCTGCTTTATCCGGAAGGAAACATCCTTGCTCTTTGCCGTGCGGAAAAATGTACGCTGCGCCGCTACCACCGAAGCGGTATTGCCGGTAACTGTTTCGAATATCGTATCCATCCTTAATAAGGTATCCCGATTTTTTTATAAATGAAGTGCATCAACCATGCCGGCCCGATGAGCAGGAACTGCAGATCTTTGAGGAAAGACGGCTTTTTACCTTCGATCTTATGCCCGATGAACTGTCCCACCCACGCTATCACGAAAAGCGCGGCGGAAATAATGAGCAGGTAATTCATTTCCGGCGTGTTCAGGCTGTAGAGGTATTCATTCCCGATCACCACCAGCGATCCGAAAATAAGAAAGCCCAGGAAGAGCGAAAACGAAAGCGTGAGATAATACACCAGTGCAAGAGCCAGCAGGATCGACGCCCAGCTGAGATATGGAACGGATGCGAACGCGTCCGGCACCGGTATGGACCGTATCAGTCCGAAAATGGTGAAGAAAATGACCGGAACACATATCCAGTGAATGGACTTGTTCGTATGGTTGCGGTGGCTTTCTCCGTATTCAGCCAGCAGCCGGTCGATCTTCCGGGATTGCGCGATTGTGCTCATAGGGGTTTTATTTTATCGTTGATCATTCGGAACAGCTTCTTCAAATGTACCATAATTCCATGGTACGGTCTGCATAATTTATGATGACATAAATTTAATAAAAATTAACTTCAGTTGTTCTGCATGCATACTATTTTTGTGAGTGCGGTTTCGCGCGTAACCTTCTAAATCTTAGCACATGAAATTTCTTCTCCCGGCCTGGCTGGCAGCCGTGTCCCTGGTATTTTCGCAGCCGGCGGCAGCGCAATCGGATAGCCTCGTTATCCGTAAGGATTCCATTTTTATCGTAAGAGATACCTGGGGTGTGCCGCATATATACGGGCCTACGGACGAGGAGACCGTTTACGGGTTCATGTGGGCTACCTGCGAGGACGATTTCAAAACGCTGCAGGAAACGCTTATGCTTACCAAAGGCATGAACGGCCGCATGAATGGCGTGGACGGCGCCGTAACGGACTACGTGGTGCAGCTTCTCGGCATCCGCGAAACGGTGCGCAGGGAATACGATCTGGCGTTCTCATCCAAGTTCAAAAAGATACTGGAAGCTTCCGCCTCCGCCGTGAATCTTTACGCATCGCTGCACCCCGAAGAGGTCATCCTGAAAAAAATGTTTCCCGTAACGGTGTACGATATCGTGGAAGGTTACGTGCTGGGGACCACTTTCCTCTCGTCGGTGAGCGAATCGCTGACAAGGATATTCGAAGACCGGCTTCCGCCGATGGACGACCAGAAACAATACGGCTCGAACGGTATCGCGGTGCACTCCAGCAAGACTGCCGACGGGCAGAACTATATCGCCATCAATTCGCACCAGCCGCTGGAAGGCCCTTTCTCATGGTACGAAGCGCACCTGGTAAGCGACGAAGGAATGAATATGCTGGGCTCTTCGCTGCTCGGAGCAATCACCCTGAACCAGGGAGTGAATGAAAATATCGCATGGGCACATACGCTCAACTACAACGATTTTTTCGATACGTACAAGCTTACCATGCATCCGCGCAAAAAGAACTGGTACAAGTACGATGGCCAGTGGCGGAAGCTCGAAAAGAAAAAGACAAAGCTCACTGTAAAGCTGGCGAAAGGCATGTTCATCACCGTTACCAAACCCGCTTATTACAGCGTGTACGGCCCTACGCTCAAAACCAAAACAGGTTTCTACTCGATCCGTGGCGTGGCATATAATAAAGTAGGAGTGGCAGAGCAGTGGTACAGGATGGGAAAGGCCCGCAACTTTTCGGAGTTCAAAAAGGCGCTTGATCTGCAGCAGATGCCGAACATGAACATTGTATATGCCGACCGCTTCGATACCATCTTCTATATTTCAAACGGCTTGTATCCCACACAGCGCGACCGCCGTTTCGACTGGAAAAAAGTGCTGCCCGGCGACACTTCACTTACATACTGGGGCATGGATTCGTTCTTCCCCGTCGATTCGCTGCCGCAATACATCAATCCCGACTGCGGATATGTGTACAATACCAACCATACGCCTTTCCGCGCCACCCGCGACGAATGCTGCCTCGATCCGAACGGCTACTGCAGCACTATGGGTATGCAGCGCAGGCCTTTCAACCGCAGCGTACGGCTCACACAGCTGATGGATACGGTAAAAATCTTCAACTGGGATATTTTCAAGCGGATCAAGTATGATATGGTGATGCCCGACACGGTTGTTTTCATTACCAGCGTGGAGCGCTTTTGCGAGCTGGATACGAACAAGTATCCCGATCTGGCAGGCTCTATCCGCATCCTGCGCGAATGCGAGCGCACCGGCGATACCAGCAATACAAAAGTGCCGCTGTTCCTTTTCGCGTTCATGGAGCTGATGAATAAGGTGAAGTTCGATATCGAGTTTGTGCCGCACAGCGTGGTCACCCCGGATGACGTGTATGCGGAATGCCTGCGGAGCGCGCGCGACTACATGATGAAATATTTCGGAGCTCTGGAAGTGCCGCTGGGCAGAGTACAGCGGCTGAGGAGGGGCGATAAGGACCTGCCGCTTTTCGGCCTGCCGGATGTGCTTGCCGCCATGTATTCGAAAAAACGCCCCGACGGCACGCTGGCCCCGGAAGCGGGCGACTGCTACATCCTCCTGGTACAGATGGGAAAGAACGGTATGCACCTGGAAAGCGTGAATGCTTACGGCGCAAGCAACAAGTCCGAAAGCCCGCATTATACCGATCAGATGGAATTATTCGTGAACCAGAAGACCAAGCCGATGACGCTCGACAGGGAAACGATATGGAAAAATGCTGAGCGGATCTATCATCCGCAGTAATATTATTGCAGCATCTTTCTCAGGGCCAGGAGATGGGCGCGTTCCATCCCGAGGTACTGGATGGCAAAAGCTTTCACTTCGGCATTCATCAGTTGTGCCGCTTTTCGCAGGTAGCGTACGTCGCGGTTATGATTGACCCTCATCTTCCGCAGGAAGGCGCGGTTGAACGCAGTTCCGCTTTTCTGCGTAAGACGGTCGAGCTCTTTTTTATTTTCTTCGCTGAGATGATCAGGCAGGATCACCTGCTTTTCGTCGGCCAGCTTCTGCAAGGCTTCCAGCAGCTTGCTATGATCCTGCTCTATCCTTGCGCCATAATCACGTATCTCTTTCGTGGTGGCAATGTCCGCAGCCAGCTTTCCCTGCAGTATGCTCATCATGCCCGCGTCTGCCATGCGCGTCATAAAAAGCACGATCTGCTCGCGCTCATCCTGTACCTGGTGGGGCTTCGCCGGCTGGAAATAAGAGTACGAAATGGCAATGGTGGAAACAAGCAACAAAGAATTCATAATGCTGATATAATTCTCACCACTATGGTTAAATTTCATGCCAGCCGGCCACCGTTCGCTTTATTGCAGTAAGGAAAGGAAAAGCCCGCAGAAATTACACCGCAGGTTTCGTGAAGGAAATCCACACGTGGGAAATCTTTTACACGGTCAAAACCGGTGTGAAAGATAAAATCCGGCCACAGCCTGGTTATCGCCGGTCGGAAATCCGTAAACGCTCCAGCTTGTCGGCCGTTTCACCTTATGGTTATCGATCAGGTTCCATGCGCTGAGCAGCACGGTGGAAGTTCCCAGCCCGATATTGATGAACGAGACTGTCTTCTGTGCTTCGTTGGTTATATTGCCGTATGGCCCGTTCTGGTCTTCGGGAAACATGGCGGCGCCCAGCGTTATCTGTCCTGCGCCGGTCACCAGCCCGGTTATCGGTATGATCAGGTCGGATGATCCTTTACCGATCTGGATGCCGTTCATAGTGCTTAGCGAAAGGTTGAGCCCGCCCAGCACTGCAGAGGCAGTTCCGTATGCAGGCGAAACGTAATTGTAGTTGGCAGGATACATACCGTACGTGGGTTGTATCATGGCGCATTCCGTGCGGGTAAGCCCGCTGCCCGTTATCCATTCATCCAGCAGGGGACTGTTCATAGCCAGCAGATCATCGTACTGATGCAGTCGGTTGATCTCTTCCGCGGCTTCCCGTCCCGCTGTTTTTTCCACCAGGTAACCGACGGCGCATATACGCCCGTCGCGATCAATAAAGCACGGAACCCGGCCGGGATGATCGTAGTTCCGCGGAAATATTCCCGCCATTCGGTATTCGTGCAGCAGGTCGAGAAGATGCTTTCTCCGTTCGCGGAGCGCTTCCGGCATCGCCATCACATTTTTTCTCCGCAGTATATTTTCCACGTATTCCAGATGCGTTTCAATGCGCAGCTTTTCACTGGTTGTTTCGCCGGGCAGGTAGCCGAACTTGGTAATGAAGCTGGCGTCGCCGATCACGGGGTTTACGGTGCCGGGCCCCGGCCCTTCGGGATGGCAGGCAGAAAGAAGAAGCATGAGCAGCAGAGGGAAGAAAAGTACAGTTGGTTTCATAATTGATCAGTTGGTATGGGGTTATAACAATTGCCGGAGCATTTTTTCAATAGATGGCCTGCGCGCGCAAACGCTGCACGGCAAAATGATAACCCGGCCGGTTGCTGTACGCCGTTTTGTTCCGATTTTCTTATCTTTCTCAAAATTATGGTATTGCATTTCGTAAAGCATATATGGATAGCGTTAGTGCTGGCAGGTATGGTCGCGGTGGCTTCCGGGCAGAATATGTCGGGCACTTTCGTGGCGCCCGTGGTACCGGTTGGCAGCCTCTCGCAGAAAGGCAATATCGGCGTGGCGCTGGGCGGGCAGTCGCGCTTTTTTCCCATCGAGCGCCTTGCTACGGGGTTCAATGCGTCGTTCCAGTATTACTTCGGCCGCAACGATAATCCCGACTTCATGATCATTCCCATCCGCGGAACGGTAGAATATTTTTTCACGGACGAAGGCGCGATCTACCGGCCGTTTGCGGGAGTGGACCTCGGACTGTATATCACCACGCATAGCAATGCGGTGCAGGCGCAGTTCGGCGTGGCGCCGGGAGGAGGGATTTCATTCGAGCTGAGCGATTACATCAGCATACAGCTCCAGGCGCGCTACAATTTCCTGGTGGGCGGCGGACTGGTAATGTTCGTGGAGCCTTCGGTAGGGTTTTCCTATACTTTTTATTAAGCCGTAGCGCTACTCCTGCAACGGTATTGCTTTATTCAGAGCACAAAACGTAACGTGAATTTCATACAAGACAGGCAGGTATAATTTTATTTGACTAATTTCACCCGCTTTTTTAAGAACCTACTTTTATGAAAAATGTCACTTTTGCTCAGAAGTTCCGTTACCGGTTCGATAATACTATGTCGAAAGGTCCGTCCGCGCTTATTGTTTGGCTGGCGGCCGTTACCGGGTTAATGATCCTGCTTACTACCGCAGTTATACTTTCCTTCGGAATATTCCCTTCCGGAGAAGAAGGAGAGGTAGCTAAGATCGGGTTCTTCGAAGCTATGTGGCAGAGTCTGATGCGTTCGATGGATGCCGGAACCCTTGCCGGCGACAGTGGCTGGAAGTACCGTATCCTGATGCTTATCGTAACGCTCGGCGGTATCTTCATCGTGTCCACACTCGTGGGTATCCTTAGCAATACGATCAACGAAAAGCTGGAGCAGCTCCGCAAGGGACGCAGCTTCGTAGTGGAAAAAGATCACCAGCTCATCCTTGGCTGGAACTCCAAAGTATTTACCATTATTTCCGAGCTTGTGATCGCGAACGAGAACCAGAAAAAACCGCGTATCGTGGTACTGGCGCCGGAAGAAAAAACGGTGATGGAAGATGAGATAAAGGATAAAATTCCGAACCTGCGCAATACGAAAGTGGTATGCCGCAACGGAAACCCGAACGATATGGTGGATCTCGCCATCTCCAACCCGCACGAAGCAAAGAGCATCATCATCCTGGCGCCCGAAGAGACCGAGGCCGATCCGGACGCGCAGACCATCAAGAATATTCTTGCGATCACCAACAATCCCGAGCGTAAAAAAGACCCGTACCATATTGTAGCGGAGATCCGCGACGAAAAGAACCTGCAGATCGGCAGGATCGTAGGTAAGGATGAAGTGGAGCTGCTGCTGACCGACGATCTTATTTCGCGCATCATGGTGCAGACCTGTCGCCAGTCGGGGCTGAGCGTGGTGTACACCGAGCTGATGGATTTCGACGGAGCTGAGATCTATTTCAAGAATGAAGAAAAACTTACCGGCCGCACTTTCGGCGAATCGCTCATGTTGTATAAAGACAGCGCAGTGCTGGGTATGCAGATGCCTGATGGTACCGTGCGCGTGAACCCGCCGATGGATACCGTATATGAAAAAGGAAGCCATGTGATCGCCATTACCGAGGATGACGATACGCTGATCATAGATAATTCCGGAAATTACAATATCGATGAATCTGCAATTACGACCGGCGGAGCAGAAGACAAGAAGCCGGAGCATACGCTGATACTTGGATGGAACAACCGCGGCGCGGCCATCATCCGTGAGCTTGATAATTATGTGATGTCCGGATCCGCCATTCGCGTCATTTCACATTACGACGATGCCGAAGAAGCCGTGCTGCAGCTGATCCCGTCCACAAAGAACCTGGTGCTCGACTTCCTGAAAGGCGATACGACAGATCGTCCCTTGCTCGATTCGCTGGAGGTAAGCAAATACGATCATATAATCGTGCTGAGCTATGTAGGCAAGATGGACCTGCAGGCCGCCGATTCGCAAACGCTGATCACTCTCCTGCACCTTCGCGATATTGCCGACATTCAGGAGGTGGACCTTAGCATTGTAAGCGAAATACTGGATGTGCGCAACCGTGAGCTGGCGGCTGTTACCAAAGCAGACGACTTCGTGGTGAGCGACAAGATGATCAGCCTTCTGATGAGCCAGGTATCGGAGAACAAGCACCTGATGCGGGTATTCGAGGATATTTTCGACGCCGAAGGCTCCGAGATCTATCTCAAGCCGGCCAGGAACTATGTAAAGCCCGGCACGCCCGTGAACTTTTATACCATAATGGAAGCTGCGCGCCGCAGAGGCGAGATCGCTATCGGTTACCGCATCGTGGCAGATCAGTTTGATTCGGAAAAAGCGTATGGTGTGAAGGTGAACCCGAATAAACCGGATATGGTCACCTTCTCCGAAGAGGATAAAGTGATCGTGATCGCGGAAGACTGAAGCAGTTAAAAATGAAAAAGTAAAAAATAAAAATTAAAAACGGTGCGAGGATATTTTTGGTTACCAGTCTCATCCGCCGAAGCCGCAGACGAAGGCGGATGTCCGCTTATCATAAGCCCCATAGGGGCGGCATTATGATAGAAACAAGATCAGATATTCATTAAAGCCCTGTAGGGGCGACATTATCCCAGTCGTGAGTATTGAGCCCGGCAGCATAATTTGCTACCGGGTGAGTCCTGAGATAGTAGGCGAAGGTCATTTAGGTTACCAGTCTCATCCGCCGAAGCCGCAGGCGAAGGCGGATATCCGTTTAGCATAAGCCCGTAGGGGCGGCATTATGATAGAAAACAATCAGATATTCCATTAAAGCCCTGTAGGGGCGACACTATCCAGTCCTGAGTATTGAGCCCGGCAGCATAATTTGCTACCGGGTGAGTCCTGAGATAGTAGGCGAAGGTCATTTAGGTTACCAGTCTCATCCGCCGAAGCCGCAGGCGAAGGCGGATATCCGCTTATCATAAGCCCCATAGGGGCGGCATTATGATAGAAACAAGATCAGATATTCATTAAAGCCCTGTAGGGGCGACATTATCCAGTCGTGAGTATTGAGCCCGGCAGCATAATTTGCTACCGGGTGAGTCCTGAGATAGTAGGCGAAGGTCATTTTGGTTACCAGTTTCATCCGCCGAAGCTGCAGGCGTAGGAGGATATCCGCCGAAGCCGCAGGCGGATTGTCCAGTGTCCATCGTCCAGCATCCAACTATCTTATATCCTGTATATCCAGCATTCCCACGGGTCTTCCTTCATTCAGCACCAGCAAGGTATCCACATGCGTACGGCTGAAGAGAGCAGCGGCATTATTCAGCAGGGCGCCGGCTTCTATTGAGACAGGAGTTTTGAATTCGAGGTCAGAGAGTTTTTTGCTCAGCAGGTCGCGGCCATATTCCGGCAACATGCGGCGCAGATCGCCGTCGGTAAATACACCTTTGAGCTGTCCCGCGCTGTCGAGCACGGTAACGGCGCCGAAACCGAATTCGGTCATTTTCACTACCGCTTCGGTGAGCGGCAGATCGTCGGTCACCACGGGATTTACTGCCCGCATTACATCCTTCACACGCATCGTCATCAGCCGGGTATCTTTTACAAATTGCTCGATGCCGACGGAAGTGAAATGATTTTCGGTAAGTGAGCGAAGCACCTTAAGCGGAACAGTGATGGTATGCACGCCGATATTGATGGCATTGCGCACATGTTCCACATGCCGTACGGAAGAGAACATGATCTTCGTATCGTATCCGTAATAGTTGACGGCTTCGACGCATTGCTCCACGAGAGCAAGCGCATCCTGGCCCTGGTCCTGCAGGCGGCCTACAAGCGGACAAACATATGTGGCTCCTGCATGCATGGCCATATACGCCTGTTGCAGGGTATAAACGAGATGTACATTTACCAGGCAGCCTTTCTGCCGCAGCAGGTAGCAGGCGTGTACGCCCTCGAGCGATACGGGTATTTTGAACACGGTGCGTTTAGGATCGAGCCCGAGGCTCAGCAGGCGGTCGGCCTCACTTACGATCTCTTCGGCCGTATTACCCAGCGCTTCGATCTGCAGTACCGGCACCTTCGAAGCGAGCGTGACGATAGTTCCGTCTACATCGCTGATGCCTTCGCGCTGCATAAATGTGGGCGTGGTGGTAAGCCCGTTCAGAAAGCCCAGCTTGAAACCTTCTTCTATTTCCTGCAGATTGGCCGAATCGAGATATAATTCCATGATCAAAAGTAAAAATTAAATTTAAACAGTTCCTAGTAGTGAGTCCTGAGTATTGAGTCCTGAGATCGTTGAAAAGATCATTTTCGGTTACCAAAAGTAGTCCTGAGTCCTGAGTAGTTAGTCCTGAGATAAGGTAAAAAGGTCATTAGTTCTGAGTCTGAACGTCTAAAAGTCTAGAGTCTGGAAGTCTAAAGTTGATCGGAGGCGCAGGCAGGGTCCTTTTTTCCAGCATCCAGCATCCAACTTCAGCACCCACTTAACCAACCCGGTACTTCATCTCCACCTCATGCAATTCGATCAGCGGCTTGAGGAATTCTTCGAGATCGTATACACAAAGCTGGCTGGCGGCGTCGCAGAGCGCTTTTTCCGGCTCGGGATGCGTTTCCACGAATAGCCCGTCCACACCCGACGCCACGCCTGCACGGCCGAGCACCGGCAGGAACTCCCTGGCTCCGCCTTTGCTGTCGGCGCTGGGGATGCCGTATTTGCGGATGGCATGTGTAACGTCGAATACGACCGGGTAACCCAATGCATTCAGATGATAAAAGCTGCGGGGATCCACCACGAGATCGTTGTAGCCGAAGGTGTAACCGCGCTCGGTGAGAATGATCTTGTCATTGCCCGAGTCCAGGCATTTCTGCACCGGGTGCTTCATATTCTCGGGGGCGAGGAATTGCCCGTGCTTGATATTGATGACCCTGCCCGTAGCGGCGGCGGCGGTAATAAGCATAGACTGCATACAGAGATAAGCGGGTATCTGCAGTACGTCGCAGACCTCGGCTGCCGGTGTGGCCTGCTCAGGATAATGGATATCGGTGAGTACCGGGAATCCGAACTGCTCTTTTACCTTTGCCAGGATGCGGACCCCTTCGGACAGCCCGGGACCGTCGTAATATTTCAGGCTGCTGCGGTTATCCTTCTGGAAGGAGGATTTATATATGACGGCGACGCCCAGCCGCGATGAAACTTCCTTCAGCTTTTCGGCGGTACGCATCATCACAGACTCTTCTTCTATAACACATGGACCGGAGATGAGGAATAACTGGTCGCTGCCGCATGGAATGCTGCCTACGGGAACAATCTTTTTCATAAAGCGAAGATAGTTAAAATGGCATTGGGTACTGGACGCTGGACACTGGATGATGGACAATCACTTTCGCCTGCTGGCTGCGGGGACAAGGAAGGACATTAGAAGAAAGGACGCCGGATAATTCACGGCAGCGATAGCGAAAGGTGAATAAGTGTGGTAACCAAGCTATCCCTCGCCTTTTTTAATTTTTTACTTTTTCATTTTTAGTTCTTTCTCGCTGCGGCTTCGCGTATAAATCAGATCGGTTTCCGGAAATAGATGGAATAATTGCAGTAAAAGATCTTCGCAAAGAACAAAGCTCCGCAGGAGCGATATTTTGAGAGAAACGTAGAATTTATTGTTATTCGAAGCTCTGTAGAAGCGACATTTTAAGGCAATGATGGATGTTAGAAACGGGATGCAACCATCTTACAGATCGTGTTTTTGATCTCCATAAATCTGCAGGAAAATCCGCGGCCGGAGGACTGGCAGAAAACAGACCGGTCTGACCAAGTTTTATGCAGAAAATGCAAAAAAAATGCAGAAAAGTAATGAATAGCCCGCCGGATAACGTAGGTTTGCAAATCTTATCCTGAACCAATGCGAACCATACTGATTGAGGCGTACCGGAACCGGTTGGATCCGTACCGTTACGAATTATGCAAGGAAATGCTGAATGCCATGGAAGATGGAAAGACCTTCGATGCAAAAGGCGGATCCTTTTTTCCCCTTACACTTTTTGAAGACATAGAAGGAAAGATATCTGTTCTCGGCATCCGCAGCGATGCCGGGTTCAGGATCGGGGAAAACGGCGCTGTGTCTTTCGACGAAATACACCGGCTTACTTCCGCTTTTTATATAGAAGATACCGCCGTTACCGACGATATCTGCCACAACCTTATCGACGGTGCGCTTATAGAAAAGCTGGCGGGAAGGTATATGGCAGTGGCCATAGTGAAAAGAAATTAATATCCGGGCACCGGGACCGAGCCCGGAGTTACGGGATTAATTTTTATCTTCAGCACGTAAATTACCGTACTTGAAAAAAACGGCATCTGCATACGGTTCATCGTTCGCCCCCTCCGCAGGTAATGCGGGCAGAGGCAGGGCAGGCTTTACCGACCGCAGGCCGGAGGCTTCGGCCCAGGTCCGCCAGCTCCGGATGATGCAGGCGAATACACCCGTGGTGCAGCGGTACGAAAAGGTAACCAGCATGGATTACAAACTGGAGCATGACGAGGACGAGGTAAGAGCGCCTTTTACCGTGCAGGATCCGCAGCCACAGCTGGTAAACATAGGCGATCACATATCGCCGAGCTCAGAGTACACCTGGCAGACGCTGGAGCATGACGCCACGCCCGACCTGACGGCCAGCGACGACCATACCGTAGCCCTGAACAGCGTGCCGGAGCCGAAGGAGTTCTACGGTACCGCCCAGGTGCTGCAGCATGCCAACACCGCCCTGGCAGCCAAACAAAGTAAATATCGCCTTGTCACCAAAGGTAATCGCATACACATGCACGGGCATACGCTCAGCATGGCCGAGCCGGTGATAAATGGGACGGAAGTGCAACAGGGAGCGCTCGATTTTGCCAACTTCCTTACCAGTGTATGCCGCAACATGGCGGCGACTGTAATGAATTCCGATCCCTCCTCGCACGAAGGGATCTTTCAGCAGGCTATCGGGCGCGGAATTGCAAATCCGCTGGCGCCGCAAAAGCGCAGGATGATCAATACCGGGCACGGAGAGCATTCGCAAAGCATGCAGAATATTGCCGGCGCACTCACCGAAAGGGATGCTCCGCAAGCCCTGGAGCATGCCTTCCGCCAGGACGTTCAGCTCAATGATCCGCAGACGGGCGAGGATTACGGCAACGCGCTGCGGGAGGGCAAACTCGGCGAACGCGCGCAGGAGGCCGGAATAAATGAGTATGCAGCGCCGGAAGTGGGCGAAGGTTTTACTACGTATACCACCCCGGGTGGCAAAAACCAGAACGGCAACCTGGACCATTCCGCCCAGGCGCCCCCGCTGGAACGCACCAACATCTGGGGATACCACTTTGCGGGCGTAGTGGCGGCCAGCGAGGATGGCAAGGACCGTGTGACCCTGGAGAACTACAACCGCTCCGAGGATATGGCGAAAGTTCTGCGGCCGGTTTACGACCACCTCCTGGAACAGTACGGGAAAGAGATATCCGAAGCCATGGAAGAAATGAGGCTGGGAGAGGATACTCCGTTCAGGGGGCTTTTCCAGATCGCGTATACGGTTGCGCATATGATGCAAAGCCTTACGGAAAGCGAACAGGAAAAACGGTCGGAAGCACGGCAGGCATATCTTGCCTTCATGAGCCGTGAAAACGATGGCAAGGCATGGTTCTTCCAGCTATATGGCAGCAACCCGAAGCAGACCTTCCACGAGCGGCAGGCAGCGTCGGGTTTCTTTGCTAACCCAATGACGATGCGGGTAGGACAGATACCGCAGCCGCTGGACAATCTCCGCGCGACGCTTAGCGGCAGGCTGGATAATATTCCACAGCCGGTGCCGCTGGTGGCAGGATCGATACATGTAGACGCTTCGCTGCAGAACATAAAGCGGCAGATGGCCGCGCGCACACGGGCACAGGACGTGAAGGACGTATTTAACGATGGGCTGCGGAGCCTTATCGACGCATATAAGTTTGCGCACATCTATAACGCGCAGCTGATAGGGCAGAAGGAGGGCATAGAGCCGGGCGACCCGCGCGCGGATACCGAACCGGCACGCATCTACAATGCGGTGCTGGCGATACACAGAGAGACCTCTTCCTTACGGTTTATCCGGATCAGCGAGCTGCAGGACAGGCTCGACAGCCTGCTGGCCATATACCACAAGGTGCAGCAGCTGAACCAATACCTCAACGGCAACCTTGAGCCGTAAAAGCTGCAGTCTTTGCCCCGATGTTCCTGACCGTTCCATAATCCTTTTTTTCTTTCAGCTCCACGGTTTTTGACGTAGCCGCCACCAGCGTTATCTGCCGGGATCAGCTGTCGGGAATACGCATTCCGAAATTAATTTTATCTTCACCCGACCATTATTCTTTTTGAAAACGGTATCACATACTCCCGCATCGAACGATGCTTCCGCAGATACGGCCGGCAAGGGCAGCGCAGCTTTTGACGACCTGAGGCCCGAAGCTTCGGAGCAGGCCAGGCAGATCGGTATGATCAGGTCTGCTGCCGCGCCTGTACAAATGAAGATCCGGCACCCGGTATCCAAAAGCCCGATGACTTACAGCACGGCGATGAAGGTATTTGATGAAAAGAACCGGGGTGAAGCACACCGGAGCGTATATAAGGACATAGCGGCCAATGTGCATGTTATAGTAGATTTTAATGCCGCGCTGGAATACGCAAAAAATTACCAGGGGGCGCAGCAGATGATTCTGGACAAGGTGGGCAACCAATCGCCGGGCAAATTCATCCGGGCGTATAATTCGGTGATATTGGAAGATGTGAACTGGAAAACCGCTTACGAACAAGTGGAACAGGTGCATGGAAAGGAAGTGCCGGAGGTAATAGAAGAAATAACAGCCCTGGAGCAGGAAGAGGCTGACATGCTGGGAACAGATCCTTCACCCTCGGTAAAAGCTTCGTATACACGTACGCTCCGTGTTCTGAATGAATACCTGGACCTGCTGAATGAAAAGATGGGCACAGCCATGGAGCTGAAGGAGGATGCGGAGCGCCTGACGGGGCTGCTGGTGCAGGTGCTGAGAAACCCGTCGCTAAGCGAGGGCAGAAAGACGCGAAACTCGGTAGATGTGCTGCCCACATCTGAAAGCATTATACAAGACCTCAGCAGTATCCGGTCGCAGCTGGAAGTGATATACCGGCAGCTGAGCGGAATGACCGGCCTGGCCCGGTCGATGTCTGCCAAAGGAAGGGCCCGCGAACGTACAGGAAATACCGTGGATATCGGAACGGCTTCGCCGATGGCCAGAAGCCTGTTTGAGAACATTGTGGTAGACGGCGCCACGCCTGACAAGGTATTTGAACCGGATAACACAGGCTACGATGCGCCCGTGGGCGTGCTTACTTTCGGCGGGATAAAGCTGGATTCGCTTGCGAACAAGAATACGCAGTTAGACCGGCTTAGTAAGCCCCAAGGCGCGAGTGACGCGCAGGATATCGCCAGGATAACAGCCAATGTGGATGGGTTGCCGAAGGCTGAAGAGCAGACGGTAGTGTATACCAGCCAGTCGCAGAAGCGCGACCGCGGAAGCGGGCAGGCACCGGCCATGCTGAACACCAACGCAGCAGCGTACGCCTTTGGCAAGGGGCTGATAGACCAGAACGACACCGGCGACTGGGAATGGCTGCACATACGCGCGGCCAGCCTGGGCGGCGTTACAGACTCTACCAACCTGGTGCCGGGCCTCTCCGACGCCAATACGCTGATGATGCCCGTGGAAAGCCACATCAACGAGCTGAGCAAGCTATCGGCCTCGTATCAGCCCCTGACGGTGACCTACAAGCCGGAAGCGGCGCTCGACGGCAATGGGCATGCCTTTAACTATATTACTATAGAATGGTCGCTGACGGAAAATAACCCGTTTGGAACAGGGACGAAAACAAAGCAGACAGGCGCAGCCAAATTTGACATAACGCATGGCCGCGTGGTGGCGAAAACCGACATAGAGCTGCTGGAGCAGCATCTGAAAGCGAAACGCGAAGGGTTGAAATAGACCTGTTTCTTAACGCCCCGGTTAAGGGTAATTTTCTTTGCTCTTCAAGCTTTGTTTGGTTTTGGCTTGCAAGGCAGGGCTATGTATCTGAGGATATGATCCGTGCAGGTATGAGTTACTTCCATGCAGGTACGAGTTCCTTCCATGCAGGTGCGAGTTCCTTCCATGCAGGTGCGAGTTCCTTTCATGCAGGTGCGAGTTCCTTTCATGCAGGTGCGAGTTCCTTTCATGCAGGTACGAGTTCCTTTCATGCAGGTAGGAGTTCCTTTCATGCAGGTAGGAGTTCCTTTCATGCAGGTACGAGTTCCTTTCATGCAGGTGCTAGTTTCTTTCGTGCAGGTGCGAGTTCCTTTCGTGCAGGTGCGAGTTCCTTTCATGCAGGTACGAGTTCCTTTCGTGCAGGTACGAGTTTCTTTCATGCAGGTACGAGTTCCTTCCATGCAGGTACGAGTTCCTTCCGTGCAGGTGTGAGTTCCTTTCATGCAGGTATTAATTCCGTCCGTGAAGTCTGGAATAAAAAAAACAGCCCCACACGATAAGCTTGTGCCATGGCTGTTTAATATGATTTTTATCAGGGCTGACTGCTTTGCTATGCAGGCACCTTGCGGAACTGGATGCCTGCAAGCGGCTTGTACTCTTTGCTGCGGGGACCGTACAGCACCTGCACGTATTTTTTAACATTGCGGCCCAGGCTGCATACGCTGTCGCCATCGGTATATATTACCTGGTTGCGGGTGCGAAGCGCTTCCTTATACTCGGCCTCGCCGATCTTGGCCGCAGAATGCTTCGCGCGCATACTTGCCAGCAGGGCGTTGAGTCCCGCAACGGTAATGTCCGGTTCGTTTGTAGCATACACCGGCTCATCGGTAACGAGCTGTATAAGGCTGGCGAAATTTTCGAGCACATTATCGTAGCTAAGCTGCGATACCGAGTTACGGCGACGGGTGGCCGGCAGGTTACCCGGATTGGACAGCTCCTGTGGCTCACGGTTTTCGGCGGGTTCGGCTTCGGACTTACGGCGGCCGGTAAGCTTGCGGTGAATGGCTTTGGCCTGCGCCAGGGTAAGATCGCTGGCACCGCTGATCTCGAGCGTGCGGATGATGCGCGGGTAAATTTTGCGCGCGAGATCGAAATCGTGGTCGCGGTCGTCGATGAGGTTGTCCATAGCGGACTTTTTGGTGCGGACCTTCTGCTGCTCGGCGTGCGCCAGCTGGAGGATGTTTTGCATGCCCTGTATGGTCATGGCTGTGCGGGTGGGGTTGTACTGCGGCCCGAAGGTGATGCAGTGGGTGATGAGCGTTTCCAGGTTAGCCACATTGCGGGCATGGCCTGATTCTGAGTTGGTTTTCATACGCTTTATATTAAATATGAGTAGTGATTACTTAATATGCGTAGGGCGCTTATGTAAAAACGAACGATGTACATGCTGTATTGCGCCGTGACCAAATATGAAAAAGAAGTTTGAAATAGGGGTATCCGGGATTTTACGAAAATGATCCGGATTTTTCCGTAAGCTTTTTCGGTGGGACAAAAAATATTTGATCTGGCTTGGAATTAAAAATTGTATTTTGCTATTCTAAATAAATATTTAATGGATAAGTGTTTTGTAATACAGCCATTCGATAAAGGCAAGTATGATCGCAGGTATGAAGATACATTTGAGCCAGCAATAAGAAGCGCAAATTTAGAACCGTACAGGGTTGATAAAGATCCGGCTGTAGTGATACCCATAGAACAAATAGAGGAAGGCATACGAAAGTCAAAAATATGCTTTGCCGAAATCACAACAGACAATCCCAATGTGTGGTATGAGTTGGGTTTTGCATTTGCCAGCAGGAAGGATGTTGTCATGGTTTGTGAGGAGAGACCAACTGCTTTTCCATTTGATATTCAGCATAAGCATGTTATTAAATACAAAACAGAATCCGCCGGAGATTTTAAAAAATTAGAATCAAGAATTACTGAAAAGCTTGTAGCCTTATTAAAAAAAGAAGAAAAAGTTCAGGAGTTTATTGAAAGTCCTATTAGGGCTGATAATGAAGGATTGGCGCAACATGAAGTTGCAATGTTATTCTTAATTCTGGAAAATCAGCCTCTAGCTGAAAATACAGTATCCGTATATACTTTACAAAGTGATATGGAAAAAATTGGATATACTAAGGTTGCCGCAAATATAGCCTTTAGAGAACTTTTTAGAAAAGGTTATATTGACGCATTTACCGAAGAAGATTATGATAACAGATCGTATGGAGTCTGTAAATTGACACAGAGAGGAGAGGCTTGGATAATGAAAAACCAGGATAGGGTTGAACTTAGAATAGGCGTTCGCCCGCAAAGCCAGGAGGATGAGTTTGAACTGCCGTTTTAGCCTTAGGCATCAATTTATCTCAGGATTAGTACTACAAGCCATCCCATTGTTTAACTGCCATAATTAAACCAGCACAGCATTATTTTTCTTCTCTTACTTTTTGCTTGCCCAAAAAGTAAGCAAAAAAGGCACCCGGCCCGGAAGGCTATCCACATTGTCTGCGCTGCGCTTGACAATGTGGCACGAAGCCCAAGGCCGGCGCTCGCCGTTTGGGCGGCTCGCTGTGATCCCGGCCCTTAGGCTTCTTAGCTGCCAGGCCGGGAGCGCTCTGTTCATGATGCAGAAGCGGTTTGAATAGACAGTTCTTCGTAACCAGAATAACTAAAGCATTTCGGGTTTCCAGGATATGCAGTAGGAACCGCCATGCACATGCCGCAGATCGTGCATCACTAGGGATCAACTTATTTGTGTATTGTCCAGCATCTTTTATCCGCCGAAGCTATAAGCGAAGGCGGGTTTTATCTGCCGAAGCCATAAGCGAAGGCGGGTTCTTCCGCCCATAGCTACAAGCGAAGGCCGGGCTCCATTATCCATTATCCAGCATCTAGGTAAAGCAACCTACGCATTTTAGGTAATTTCCCGTATTCTAAATTATTTATGATATACATACGTTTGGGTAACCCAATTATAGTAACCTGAACATGAAACTACTCCTTACCGCCCTGCTGGGGCTGCTGTATCTTACAGCCGTGCCCGCGCCGTTGCCCGATATGGGGCGAGCAGCCGTAACCACCACTCACCACATTACCGAAACCGTATATATCTGCAACGGAAAATACGCCACCAAATACCATAAGACGAATACCTGCTCCGGCCTGAATAATTGTAAGAGTACAATTACGGCTGTAGATAAGAAGGAGGCAGAGAAGAAGGGGAGGACGGGGTGTGCGGTGTGTTATAAATAACAAAGACGAATTCAAGTGAGGAACATCCCTGATTTAATTGAGATCTCATCGTGCTTTCGCGATGTTACATAAACAAGTCATGTCAAAGGATGCCTCCAGGTAATATATATAAGTATTCTTTACTGTTGGTTATATATGTTACTATAACTAATAAGTGCAATAATACTGTAAAGCTGTAGAGGACGGCATACATTAGTGAATTAGGGGATGTTCTGATCTTGAATAAATTTTATGAGCAAGCTAAATAAATCTATAGGGCAATCATTTGACGAAATGGAGTCGACGAGTGACTTTGTAGAATTGCTTAACGAAGTCTATAAAACGCAGTTCAAAAAGAACAAATCCCCATTTTCCAATCGGACTATTAACTATTATGCATTCCATAATCAAGTTCGATATACGCAATTTTCCATTGCAAAAAGGAATGGAAACTTAAGAACTATAAATGCTCCTGACAGCTATTTGAAGAGTATACAACAGTGTATTAATATCATACTTCAGGAGAAATTTTCAGCTCATCATGCTGCACATGGCTTTGAAAAGAATAGGAATATTTTATGTAATGCTAGTAGGCATGTTGGCAAGCAATTCGTCTTAAATGTTGATATAGAAGATTTTTTTCATTCAGTTTCGTTTAGGCGCGTTAAAACTGTTTTAACACTGTCTCCCTTTAGTTTGTCAGGTACAAGAGATAAAATAGGTTTTTTAATAGCAAATCTTTGTTGCCACGAGGGAAAGCTTCCACAAGGGAGCCCAACGTCACCAATTTTAACAAATATAGTCTGCCAACGATTGGATAGAAAATTATTTCAGTTCTCAAAGAAAAGGAGATGCATCTATACGCGTTATGCTGATGACTTGTCCTTTTCTTCAAATAATTTAATCGGCGAAGACTTTATAACTGAATTGGAGGATATTATAGGTTCTGAAGGATTTACTTTAAACTCGGAAAAAACAAGAATTCAAAGTGCATCAATTAGCCAAAGTGTTACGGGTTTAACGGTCAATCGGAAAGTAAATTTAAAGCGCGACTATATTAGAACAGTAAGGGCAATGCTGCACAACTGTGAAAAAAGTGGATATCAGTACGCTCAAGATCAATTTGAAGCTCATTGGAAAAGAAAGGATGTAGAAGCTCCTGCTCTTGCAAATAGCATTAAGGGAAGAATTGAGTATATGGGTATGATTAGAGGAAAAAGGGATAAACTCTACTTGAAATATAAGAATAAATACAAAAGATTCTTTAGGGACGGCTTAATTGATTATAGTCATGTGAAAGAGGAGGAAGTGAGAAAAGTCCTAGAGATAGATAATGAAAGAATGGAAGATTCCAAGCTTAGCTGGTCTGACGATTTAAGAGAAAATTTTAAACAGTACTGTGTTAATGCATACCTCCAAATTGAAGCTTTAATCAACTATTATTTCATAAGAGTAAAAAAATTTGATGAGGTACTAAAGGATCTCAGGGATGTAACTAAAATAGATAAAAAGAAAGAGTATAAGGCGATACATCAAATTCCGTTATTATTTAAAATATATCTTTTCGAACGCTTGTTTTATTATAACAAAGGGGGGTACTATGATTCTACCATAATCAAGATTCAAGAAATAAGAAATGATCAACTACACAGGAATTTTCTAAAGAATAATGTGCAACTATTAGAAGATTATTCACTGTTGCTTAAGAAGATTGAAAATGCTGGTAAGGCTAAAAAAGAGTTTCCTTTAAGTAATGATGATAAGAGTTTAATAAGGCAAGCTAAGGCAATTATGCTTATGGATGCGGCAGATTTTTCGGAAGTACGTAATGCTTTAATTGATTTGAACGAAAAAATTAAACTGGCCCTAAATGAATAGCGATAAACCTATCATCAATTGGGAAGAATTATCGACTGTTAAAGACACTTGGGCCTTAACTAGTTTGATTTCATATGAACTATTAGATATTGCAGATGGAAAAATTCGGGCGTATTCTTTAAACTATAAGAATCTAAATTATAATGTTCAGGAATTTATCGAAAGCATCAAGCAAAATATTACTTCATATGTTTTAAATCAACGAGCAATAGATGCAGAAGAGCGTGCAGGGAAAGATCTTTTTCTTACTGCTAGCAAATATTTTGGCAAGATAAATCCTCAAAAGGATGGCAAATTCGGAGAACTGATATTGTACTTGCTTATAGAATCAGTATTACGAGTTCCGATGATAGCTCTTAAACTTACTTCTAGTCCTAATGATCAAGTTAAGGGATCTGATGGGATCTTTTGTGGTAATTATCTTTCTCGGCCTGCAATTTTAATCGGTGAAGCTAAGGTCTATAAGAAAATTAACCCAGCAATAAATAGTGCATTCAGATCGCTTAATAGATTTTATCAGAACCAGGATGCTTTAGATAACGAATGTCTTGTTGCTCGGCAATCATCGCGATATGATTGTTTATCTAATGAACAAATGGATTATATATACGATTGTTTAACTATCGGAAGCGAATTCAATTTAGCTAGGGAGGTTATTCACCCTGTACTTATCATATATGATTCTGCATCTGTAGTAGAAGCAAAAGGTGCCGATGATAATGAACTTATATCACACTTGAAATGTCTTATTCACGAATCTACAGTTCAGCATGAAGCCTATATTGTTTCCTTATTAGAAAAATTTTCGGCCATTCGATCGGTTGATTTTTTTTTTATACCAATGGAAAGCGTTGATGTATTTCGAAACGCAGTTTTTAAAGCAATTCATGGTTTTAGTTGGCAAAACAGAAATCCTAGATTAAAATGAACGAGGGATTTTATGCGGAAATAGCTCTGCATCCTGTATTGAATAGGGTTTTGGATGCATTAACCATAAATTATTGTATTGAATATGGATACCATGATAGTCTTAAAGTGTAATAGTTAGGACTTAATCTGACAGTTAGGCATAAAATGTTTAACTTCAAAAAAACGATTAAGTCATGAGTACAGAAGAAAAAATCATTAAGAACAAAGTAGGTCTGCTGAAGTTGGCAGAACAATTAGGAAGTGTATCCCAAGCATGTAAAGTTATGGGATATAGCAGAGATAGCTTCTACCGGTTTAAAGAGCTTTACGACAAAGGTGGCGAACTTGCATTGCAAGAGATCAGCCGTAAAAAACCTTTATTAAAAAACCGTATAGAAACACATATAGAAGAAGCTGTTGTGCAAATAGCCACAGAGCAGCCGGCCTATGGTCAGGTAAGAGTATCCAATGAGCTAAAAAGGAAAGGGATTTTTATCTCTGCAGCAGGGGTTAGATGCGTATGGCTACGCCATGACCTGGAGACCTTTAAGAAGCGATTAAAGGCTTTGGAAGCCAAAGCAGCACAGGATGGCCTTGTGTTAACAGAAGCCCAGGTAGCAGCCATTGAAAAAGCCAAACAGGAAAAGGAAGCTCATGGAGAAATAGAAACCCATCACCCTGGCTATTTAGGCGCTCAGGATACCTATTACGTAGGAACCATTAAAGGGGTTGGCCGCATTTATCAGCAAACCTTTATTGATACCTATACCAAAGTAGCTTTTGCTAAGCTGTACGACCGCAAAGGGGCACTGGTAGCTGCCGATATGCTCAATGATAAA